>Ga0272443_10000047_pt1 | contig 253151 bp, 235 predicted proteins | sample SSMAcet12_FD_193581 | JGI IMG/M metagenome (GOLD analysis project Ga0272443, IMG submission 193581) | Marine sediment archaeal communities from Little Sippewissett salt marsh, Falmouth, MA, United States - SSM-Acet-12 | ecosystem: Environmental > Aquatic > Marine > Wetlands > Sediment ... | reverse complement strand
CCCCGGCGCCGGCCACAACCCTCCCTTCGCAGACCAAGACGGAGCGATCATGAACACCGACTGGCAGACCTTTCTACAATCCCAGGGCGCGGCCTTGAATGACCAGGGTCAGCCTGTCTTCCAGGACGCCCCGCTGCTGCCCGACTGCGCCCTGTGCGACCTGTCCGGCCAGGGCCTGATCCGGGTCAGCGGCAGCGAGGCCAAGGACTTTTTACAGGGCCAGTTCACCAATGACGTGAGCAAGGTCGACGCCGGCCAGAGCCAGCTGTCCAGCTACTGCAGCCCCAAGGGACGCATGCTGGCAATGTTCCGCATCTTCCAGCGCGGCGACGACCTGTACCTGATGCTGCCGCGCGAGCGCCTGGCGTCCACCCTCAAGCGGCTGTCGATGTTCGTGCTGCGCGCCAAGGTGACCCTCAGCGATGCCTCCGACGAACTGATCATCGCCGGCATCGCCGGCGACTGCGCCGCCGCCAGCCTGCCGCAGGCGCCGGCAACGGTCGACCACAGCGCCACCGCAGATGAGCTCACGGCGATCCGCGTGGCCGGTGACCGCGAGCGCTTCCTGCTGGTGGGCGAGCCCGCCGCCATGCAGGCCTGGTGGCAGCAGGCCGCAACAAAGGCCCAGCCGGCCAGCACCGACTGCTGGCCACTGCTGGATATCCGCGCCGGCATGCCCAGCGTGGTGGAGGCCACCACCGAGGCCTTCGTGCCGCAGATGGCCAACCTGCAGTTGGTGGACGGCGTGAGCTTCACCAAGGGCTGCTACACCGGCCAGGAGGTGGTCGCCCGTATGCAGTACCTGGGCACCCTCAAGCGCCGCATGTACCGGGTGCGGGGCGACGGCGACAGCTGCCCGGCGCCGGGTACCGAGCTGTTCTCCGCCAGCAGCGCCTCCGGTCAGGGTGCCGGCAAGATCGTCGATGCACGCCCTGCTCCGGACGGCGGCTTCGAGGCCCTGGTGATCTGCCAGATCGCCAGCATGGAGGCCGGCGATCTGCGCCTGGGCAATAGCGAAGGCCTGTCACTACAGGCGCTGCCGCTGCCCTATGCCTTCGAGGCCGCGGAGCAGGCACACTAACACCGGCTTTTCGGCTCAAGTCCCGAGGCTGGCGCGCGATAACCTTAGCTAAGAAGTCGAACAAGGATCCTTACCGTCATGAATCAGGCCCCCGTCGAGATCACGGATATCGGCGCACGTCTGCGCGAGGAAATCGCCCAGAACCAGTTACAGCTACCCACCCTGCCCGAGATCGCGCTACAGGTCCGCGACGCGGTGGAGGATGAGAACACCACTGCGAACCGGGTCGCCGACATCGTCGCCAAGGATCCGGCCCTGTCCGCGCGTCTGCTGCAGGTGGCCAACAGCCCGCTGTACCGGGGCCGGGTCGAGGTGGACAACCTGGCCATGGCGGTGAACCGCCTGGGCCTGAAACTGGTGCGCAGCCTGGTGGTCAGCCTGGCCATGAAACAGATGTTCCAGGCCACCTCCGATCACCTGGACAAGGCCTTCCGTACCGTATGGGACGAATGCATGCAGGTGGCGGCCATCAGTCGCGTGCTCAGCAAGGGCCTGGGGACCCTGGCACCGGAACAGGCCATGCTGGCCGGCCTGGTGCACCGCATCGGCGTGCTGCCCATCCTGGCCCGGCTGGACGAACTGCTCGGCTCGTCCGCGCAGCCGCAACAGATCGAACAGCTGGTGGATGAACTGGCACCCGAACTGGGCAGCGCCATCCTCGCCCAGTGGCACTTCCCCGACAGCCTGCTGAATGTCCCGACCGACTGTCTGGACCTGACCCGCGATCGGGACCAGCCGGACTATGCCGACGTGGTGATGGTGGCCCGCCTGCAATACCTGATGGGCATCGGCCGGCTGCCGGACGATCTGGACTTTGCGCATATCAGCGCCTTCAGCCGCGTCGACCTGGAGCCGGAAGTCATCATCATGGATTTGGAGGGTCCGGCGGAGGAGATCACCGAGGTGCAGGCCCTGTTCAGCAGCTGAGTCTCGCCGCTGTTAAGGCCGCCGTGGCGGCCTGGCAGTCGGCATCCACCACCCTGTCCCTGCCCTGCCCCTTGGCCTGGTACAGGGCCTGGTCCGCAGCGCCGAGCATGGCCTCCGGCGTGGTTAGCGCCAGCTCGCTGCTGTAACACAAACCCACCGAGACGGTGAGCCGACCGGCCTGCGTGCCGCCGTGGGGTATCGCCAACGCATGCACCCGCTGCCGCAGCTGCTCAGCCAGGGCCACTGCGGTCACCCGTTCAACCCCTGACAACAGCACGCAGAACTCTTCGCCGCCATAGCGGTAAACCAGGTCACTGGCACGCCGCACGGTGTCCGCCAGGGTCGCCGCGACCTGGATCAGCACCTGATCACCCTGCTGGTGGCCAAAGTGGTCATTGAATTCCTTGAAGTGATCGATATCGATCATCAGCACCGTCAGGCTGGTCGCGCTGCGGTGGGCACGCTGAAATTCCTTGTGGAAGTTGTCATTGAAGGAACGCCGGTTGTAGCTGCCGGTCAGCGGATCGATGTGCGACAACTTGCAGATCAGCTCCATGTTCCGCTCGCTGTGCGCCGTGAAACGGTTGAACACATAGGCGGTGGTAGCCATGCAGGCCAGCTGGATGATGATCGAGAACGGTTCGTAGTGGTTGGGGGTGATGCCGTAGACGACACCCAGACCGACGGCCGCGGCGACTACCCAGACAAATCCCTCCAGGGCGCCCAGCAGTGACATGGTGAGGATCGGGACGAGAACGATCCACGGCTTGTTGTCGAGGATCTCGTCACCGACATAGTGGCCGTACAGGATCAGCAGCAGGGTCACCACCACGAACAGCCGCGCCGCACCGGGCATGCCGGCCATACCCCAGCGGGCAACAAGATAGAGTCCGCAGTTGAACAGGAAATAGCCCGCCATCGCGATGGCCAGGCCGCTCAGCCCCATGTAGTGATACATGATCAGCAAAGGCACAGACACCGACAACGCGATGTTGATGTAGAGCCTGAGCACATCAAAACGAAAGCGCTCAATCGTGGCGCCGGAGAGGTTCGCTCCTTCCATTGGAGTTTGTGACCCGTATGCGCGGTCTAGACGCCGCCTGTGGTCCGAGTCTACGTCAGGTCGCCCGCAGCAGAAAGGCTGAATCAGGAAGGACAATCTCGGGATTGTCCGCCATTCATTCAGCATCCAGGCCGGCATGCGGCCACAGCCTGGCCGGCGACCGCTAGCCCAGCAAGCTGGACATGTGGTTGTCCCAGCGCGCACCCGGCAGGTCCAGTTGCTGCAGCAGCTGGCGACTGCCGTCCCGCAGCTGATAACGCAGCACCTCGCCACCACCGCTGCTGAGCAGAAACTCGCCGGGCTCGATGCCGGCGGCGACACCGCAGCCATCGGCCACCGACGTGTGCCCCAGAAAATGCCCGTCCGCTGCCGACCAGAAGGTCACCAGATTGCCGCGCGGTGACGACACCGCGAAGCACTGCCCGGAGCTGTCGGCACTGACGCTGCCGCAGTAATTGCGCATCTGCTGCTGCAGGGATGCCGGGGCATGGCACAGCTGCAGTGCCTGGCCACGACGATGCAGGCCGACCAGTGGTGGCCGGTCATCCTTGCCACCCTGGTACTGCATGACGCAACACACCCGGTCATCGCCGGTGACGGCCAGGTGGCGGATGCTGTTCTGGTGCAGCTGGCCGCTCAGCTCGTGCTGTTCCAGCAGCTCGCCGTTGCGCACATCCAGGTAGACCAGCGACGGGCGCATGCTGTCCAGGTTGAGCTTGGCGCGGCCGGTGTCCGGGTGGGTGCGGATGCCGCCATTGGCCACCACCAGGGTATGACCATCGGACAGCAGCTTCACGTCGTGCGGGCCGATGCCGTGGGCCGGTAGTTCCGCCACCCGGCGATAGCCCTGCTGCACGTCGCGTACCCCGATCACGCCGCGTCCGGCGTCGAAGTCATTCTCCGGGGTGTACAGCCAGCGACCGTCCGGCGAGAACTGCGCATGACCGTAGAAATGGCGGTCCGCCTCGCCCTCCAGCCGCTGCGCCACCTGTCCGCTGGCCAGGTCCAGCACCAGCAGAAAGTTGCCGGGGCGGCGCGCCACCAGCACCGCCTGGTCCTGCGCCGGCGCCACCGCCAGGCCATGACCGCGACCGGGCAGCGGCAGGTCGAAGCACAGCCGGCCGTCGGCATCGAAACCGCTGACGAAGTAGCCCCCGCCGCGGCCGGCACGCGCACTCAGGTACTGCATCCGCGGTGCAGCCGGATCGTCAGTGCGAGCCCGGGCCAGCAACGGGGTGATCAACAGGCCGCCGGTCAGGGCGGCGATGAAACGGCGTCGGTTGATGGTCATGCGTCAGTCTCCATCCAGGCTGTTGAAGCCGAGGGGAATATCCAGCGCCTGCGGCAGGGCGCCGCCGGTCAGTGCCTTGAGGTCGCGGGATCTGGCCAGCAGCCGGTCCAGCGCCGGTCGCTGGGCCGGGTCGCGGCCGATCTCCAGCAGCGGCAGGTCGATGGCACGGGCCGCGACCAGAGCCTCGGTGAATGCGCTGCGCAAGCGGGCATCCAACTCGACGCCGCCGGGGCGCTCCAGCAGCAGGGGTGAGAATCCGGTCAGATACAGCTCCTGCAACGCCGCCAGATTCAGGGCGATGTTGCGCAGCGAACGCCCGCTGCGCCAGGACTCGGCCCGCTGCGGCCGGGCGTGTGCGACATCCCCGTCCAGCGGACGCAGCAGCTTCTGCTCGACGATGACCTGCAGCTCGGTATCGAGGTTGTTGAGCAGCCGGCTGGTCACCTCCCGGTCGGACTCGAAGCTGTCGTTGCCCTGCCCGACCTGCAGCATCTGGGCCCGGTAGGGGACATCACCGGTGTTCCACTCGGCGACGATCTCCGCCGACATGGCCGCCAGGTTATGGGCCACGGCGCGGCTGAAGGCGCAGCGGTAGCCGGCGAAGTCAGCCGCGCCGAGCTTGGCCCCGAACAGCAGCCGCTCCAGGGCGCTGAAGCCCTGCACCGCCACGCTGGCCTGCTCGAACCGCTCGGGTTGCAGCAACTCGGCATCCTGTGCGGTCAGCAGTTGCGCCAGCTGCTTGGCACCGGTGTTGCGCTTGTCCGGCCACAGTTGGTAGCGGTGGTAGCGCAGCAACAGTTCCACCGGGCCGAAGCGCAGGTGCTGGATGCCCATCCAGGCATCCATGGCGTGGTGGTAGGCCTGGCGCATGGCGGCCAGCTGCGCGGCGTCCGGCGCGGCGCACAGGGCGTCGGCCTGCAGCGCCAGTGCCCGGGTGTTCTCGGCAAGCCGCTGGTAAGCGGGCAGCAGGTGGTTGTCCACCATGCGCTGGTTGGCCTGCGCCAGAGACAGCGCGGCCTGCGCCGGCACGCTCAGCAACAGGCCTCCCAGCAGCAGCGTTGCAAACAGAACTCTCGACATGGCATTCACCTCACAGGGATTCGACAAAGCGCAGCAGCAGGTCGCGCTGCCGGGCGGACATGTGTTGCACGGCGTCACGTGCCGCGCGGGCCTCGCCGTCGTGCCACAGGATGGCTTCGAGCAGGCTGCGGGCGCGACCGTCGTGCAGATAGAAACTGTGGCCGTTGACCGTGGGCGTCAGGCCGATGCCCCACAGCGGCGGGGTGCGCCACTCGCGCCCGTTCGCCGCGCCCTCGGGGCGATGATCGGCCAGACCCTCGCCCATGTCGTGCAGCAGCAGGTCGGTATAGGGCCAGATCAGCTGGCCGGACAGCTCGGGGTGTTCGGGCTGTTCAGCGGTGACGTACTTGGGCCGGTGACAGGCGATGCAGCCGGCCTCGTAGAACAGCTGTTTGCCGGCCAGCACCTCGGGATCGGCAGGCGCCCGCCGCGCCGGCACCGCCAGGTTGCGCGCATAGAAGGCCACCAGATCGGTCACCTGGGCGTGGGCCTCCAGGTTGTCGTACTGCGGGCTGTTGCCGTTGGGCGCCTGCAGGCAGGCGGTCTGTAGCTCGGTGCAGTCGCCCCCCGGCGCGGGATGCAGCGGCACCGCGATGCCGATGTCGCCGGCGAAGGCCTCCTGGCTCTGCTCGTCGATGCCGGGCGAGCCGGCCTTCCAGCCGAAGCGACCGAGCATGACCCGCTGCTGCTTGGCGCTCCACACCCGGTTGGCGCGCCCGGAGATACCGTCGCCGTCGCGATCATCCGGGTCGGCCAGGGCCAGGATGTCGGCGGCGGCAATCGCCTCCAGCAACCCCAGGCCGATCATCGGCGGTGCCACCCGCGGCGACAGCATCACCTGCGGATGCAGCGGGCCGAAGCCCAGCTCCGCCACCCGGTAGCTCGGCTTGCGCAGGCTGACCCGCTCGCCGTCGTCCAGCACCACCGGGATCTCCTGGTAGCTGATCCCCATGCGGCCCTCGGCCATCTGGCCGGCGATGGCGAAGTCCTGCAACTGGGTGCCGTAGTTCGGCTCGGGGATCACCTTGAGTTTGTGTTCGGCAAGCTGCCGGCGCTGCGTGTCGTCCTGCGGCGGGATGCTCAGGCGCAGGAACATGGACACCGCGTTGTCGCCCTGACCCGCCGGCGGGTGGCCACGCCCGTCCCTGACATGGCAGCGCTGACAGGATCGGGCGTTGTACAAGGGCCCCAGGCCGTCCGCCGCCTGGGTGGACGCGGGCGCGCTGACCCACAGGCGCTTGAACAGGCCGTTGCCGAGGTGGAAGTCCATCGCCCGTTCCAGAGACAGGTTGGCCGAGGGGTGGGAGAAGGCGTCCCGGTCGATGCGCCCGGTGTGGGTGGTGTCGCCGCCGGGCAGCTGCTCGCGCGGTTCAACCACGTTGAACACCGTGGTAGGCGCCGTGCCCGCCGCATCGCCGGCCAGGGCGACGGACATGCCGGCGGCAAGGCACGCGCTGAACAAACGGACAGGCCAGTGACTCGGTGGAATCGACATCGGGATAGCGAACTGCGCTCGGCTGCGCTCAGAAATCCTGTGCGCCGCGGTCGGTTTTCGACAGCCCATGCAGCTCGCGCAGAAAAACCCAGCGCCGCGCACGCCGACCCCGGACCCTGCGCCGGGTGAGCCTGACCAGCAGCCGCAGCAACCAGGCGTTCGAAATCATGACAGTGGTGAGTGTGGGCGGGCGATCAGGCGAGGGCGAGCAGGCCGTCGAACGGGTACTGCTCGGCCCTGGCCTCATTCAGCAGGCGCACCGCGCAGTCCTTGCAGCGGCCGCAGCAACTGCCGACCTGCAGCTCACGGCACAGCTTGTCCATGGTATCGACGCCTGCATCGAAGGCGCGCCGGATTTCGTGATCGGTCACTTTGTTGCAAACGCACACGTACATGGCATTGCCACCTGCTGTTTCAGTATGGTCCGCATCGTAACGCCAATGATAATGATTCGCAATAGTTGTATTAAATCAGTCCATGCAAACACCCCGCTGGGACCAGCCCATCAAGGAAGGCAGGCTTAACGCCGATACGGACATCCACTATGCTTGGCAAACATTTTTCGCCAGCCAGTCCCGGCCGTCATGGCCTGCAGGGATAGCCAGCCGCCCGACCTTTTCCCATCGATACGGAGACCCCCGTGAAAGGCGAACCACACATTGTCCGGTCATTGAATGACTGCCTGAAAGACCAGCTGAAAGCGATCAACCAGTTGTTCCTGCATGCCCGCATGGCCAGAGACTGGGGCCTCACGGCGTTCAACGACTACGAGTACCAGCGCTCCATCAAGGCCATGAAACAGGCCGACGAACTGATCGAGCGGGTGCTGTTCCTCGAGGGCCTGCCCAACATGCAGGACCTGGGCAAGCTGCTGATCGGCGAGAACATCCCGGAGATGCTCAAGGGCGACCTGGCGATGCTGGACGCGATGCGGGCAAGACTGCAGGCCACCATCAAGCAGTGCGAAGAGGCCGCCGACTTTGTCAGTCGCGACGAGCTCAACGAGATCCTCGAGGAGACCGAGGAGCACATCGACTGGATAGAGACCCAGCAGTGGCAGATCGACAACATCGGCCTGGAAAACTACCTGCAATCGCAGCTGGAGGCATGACATGAAAGGCAACGACCAGGTCATCGCCCATCTGCAGACGCTGCTCAACGGCGAACTGGCCGCCCGCGACCAGTACATGGCGCACTCGCGGATGTACCAGGACTGGGGGCTGACCAAGCTGTACCAGCGGCTCGACCACGAGATGCAGGAAGAGACGGAACACGCCGACGCCCTGATCGAGCGGATGCTGTTCCTGGAGACCCAGCCGGACTTCACCCAGCAGGACCCGGTGCGGGTCGGCAGCAACGTCAGGGAGATGCTGCAGAACGACCTGGACGTGGAGTACGAGGTCACCGCCGCCCTCAAGGCCGCCATGCAGGTCTGCGAACAGGTGCAGGACTACGACACCCGCGAGATCCTGCTCAAGCTGCTCGACGACACCGAGATGGATCACGCCTACTGGCTGGAGCAGCAGTTGCGCCTGATCGACATGATCGGCCTGCCCAACTATCTGCAATCCCAGCTGGGTGACGGCGACCCGCCGGCGTGAGGCCAAGCGACAGTCGGTAGCACAACCCAACAAGCCGGGACATGAACCCGGCTTTTTGCTGTCTCCCGCCCCTGCCCCATCCCGTCGACCGACTGCCCGGCGGGTGCGACAGCGCCCTGATACACAGCGCTGCGGCCTGTTGTACTTACACGCCACTCCGGTCAGAGTCGCTTGCAATCTTATTGCGAATGGTTATCATTATCGTAAGCAAGCCAGTCTGAGCGCCCTCGTGCCGACCAGCCAGCCAATTCGGTTTGGACTCACAAGGAGCGCAACACATGACCTTGAACACCCTATCGGCCCAGCCCCAAGGGCAGCAACCACTCGACCCCGACAGCCTGGAGCAGTGGCTCACCATCCTGGTGGCCGCCTATCAACGCAGCCGGGCCTCGCTGGACGCCTGGGCGGTGTCGCACTGCATGCAGACGCTGATCCAGCATCCCGACTACGAAGGTTGCGACGAGGACCGCTGCGCCTATGGCCGGCTATCCAGGCAATGGGGCTGGCTGGGCCAGTCGCATCACTGCCCCGGCGCTGCCATCCCGGCAGTCGCGGAGGTGGCCTGATGGACGGCACCACAACCCTCGCCGCACCCTTGCACCTGGTCAGCACCAAGCCAGCGCGGCTGGCCGCGGCCCACCCGCCCGTCACCCTGCCGCTGCAACCCGACTGGCAATGCCTGCTGAGCGACCTGACCACCTTCGGCGTGGTGCGGGTGGCGGTCGGCAACCGCTTGGCCTCGCTGAACTGCAGCGCTGAGCCGTGGTACATCGCCAGACAGGACGATGCCATGCAGTTGCGCGGGCCCGGTATTGCCATCGCCGCGCTGACCAACCGCTGGACGACGGCCACCATCAGTCGCGACCAGCCCGACGCGCCGTTCGAACAGCTGACCATCCATGATCTCTCGGAGCGGGAATTGCTCAGGGTAAGGCTGACCGAAGAGAGTGCGCGGAGCGGTTTTCACGCCCTGCTGGTGCGCCAGTGGGCCCGTCGTGCCGCGCCGGGGGCCGTGCGCCACGCCAACACCATCACGCCCCGCGAGCTCGATGCGTTGCAGGCCTGCTGTGGCGATTGGACGGACGGCGAACTGCAGCATGGCTGGCACGGCACGACCCATCCGCAACATCCCGGCAGCTACGTCGACCCGACCCTGCTGGTGCCCTTCCTCGAGACCATGGTGGACCAGGTATGCCCGCTGCGGGTGACCCTGGGCAACAATGGCCTGCTGCAGCGCCACGACAACAGCTATTTCGACATGCGCCTGTGCCACGACCGTCTGCAGCTGCGCAGCTGTACCTCGACCTTCACGCTGGACATCGGCGGCATCAGCCATGCACGACGGATGCGCACGCCTGCCGGGGACGGGACGGCGCGCATCCATCTCTATGATCAAAGCTGCCGCTGCGTGACCGGCCTGGGGCTTGCGTCGGATGCGGACGGCCGCAACCTGGACCTGTGGCAGTCGATGATCAGGGCGCTGGCGGACTGATCCGCCGCTGCCAGCGGCAGTCGCGACCACACGGCCGGGCCCGCATCGGGCCCGGCCCCCTTGCCGACTGATCAGTCGTCGCTGAGCAGGTGTTCGTAACGCCGGTCGGTCAGGGTCTTGAGAAAGGCCACCAGGGCGGCGATGCGGCGATCGTCCAGCGCCGGTCCGGTGCGCAGTTCCCGCAACGACAGGTTCTCCGCCACCTCCGGCTCGCGCCAGGTCGCGCCGGTCTCGGGATTGATCTGACGCTTGCGGCTGCGGCTGTTGTACTTGTTGTAGAACAGCACCACGGTGCGCAGGTCGCGGAACACGCCGTTGTGCATATAGGGACCGGTCACCGCCACGTTGCGCAAGGTGGGCACCTTGAACCGGCCTGCCATGGCGGGATCGTCCACCGCAGGATTATCGAGCAGGCCGCGGTCGACGTGCCCCGGGCCCAGGCCGTTGGCGGCGCGCGCCGCGGCGTTCAGCGGCACGCCGATATTGTGATAGCTGTAATCGCTGAAGGTCTCTCCGGCCTGGCCGGGCATGGCCTTCAACTGGTGACAGAGATTGCAGTTGGTGAACTGCTGGGAGAAGAACAGGGTCCTGCCCAGTTCCTCCTGCACGGTCATCTGGTACTCGCCGCGCAGATAGCGATCGTATTTGGCATCGAAGGGCGCGAACTCATCGCTGCGCTCGAAGGTGGCAATGCTGTCGGTCATGGCGGCATAGGCAGCCGCGTTGTCCTGCCAGATATCCGTGCCGTAGAACTGCTTGAAGCTGGCCACATACAGCGGGTTTTCCAGCAGCCGCTGCACCACGCCGGCCTGGTCCGGCATGCCCATCTCCAGGGGATTGAGCGGCGGTCCGGCCGCCTGGTCCTTGAGGGTCGGCGCACGGCCGTCCAGGAACTGTCCGCCGATGTAGTCACCCTCGGCATTGCGGTGAAACGCAGGACTGAAGGCCGCATAAGCGGCGGTCGGTGCGTTGCGATCACCCAGCGAACGGCCGTCGTCACCCAGCGACACCGCGCCCGCCGCACCCGCGGTCCGGGCATCGACAAAGCCCTGTGCAGGATCGTGGCAACTGGCGCAGGACTGGGTCCGGTTGCGCGACAGATTGACGTCGAAATAGAGCAGCCGGCCGAGGTCCTCGAGCCGCTCCACCGCGGCGGGCTCGACACTGGCCGACAGGGCCACGTCGGCACCCAGGCCGAGCGTGGTGATGAGAAACAGGTGGCTGGCTTGCATGGCTGGCTCGCGACGGACAAAGAAAAACCGCCGGGCCTTGCGGCCCGGCGGTCACGGTCTTACTGGGTGACGCTGGCAGGGGCATCGAGGCTGTCTGAGCCCTCGAAGGCGATGCCTTGCAGTGCCAGCACACCGACGGCCTTTTCGATGGCCTTGGTCTGGTCAAGCAGCGCCCCGACGGCGGCCATGATCTTGGCATTGCCGGCGGTATTGCCCTCGGCCAGCAGCTGGTCGTAGGCCACACCCTCCTTCTCGGCACTGTCCACCAGCACCTGCATCTTCGCCAGGGTGGCATCCAGGCGCGCCCGCAGTTCGCGGTCGGTGTCGGCGTTGGCCGCTGCTACCAGGTCGGACAGGCTGGGGCCGCTCAGACGGCTGCCATCCACCCGGGTGTAGCTGCCGGTGTAGACATTGCGGATACCGAGCGCGTCGTTGTAGTGCGACCAGTGGGTGTTGTCGCTGAAGCAGTCATGCTCCTCCTCCGGGTCGTGCAGCATCACGCCCAGCTTCATGCGCTCGCCGGCCAGTTCACCGTAGGACAGGCTGCCCATGCCGGTGAAGATGGTGGCCAGGGCCTGGTGGCTGTCGCCGCTGGTGACCGCCATGCGCGCCGGGCCGCCCGCTGCCCACTGGCCGGTCATCCAGGCAAGCTCGTCCACCAGCAGATCGGTGGCAGCCTTCAGGTAGGCAGCACGCCGCTCGCAGTTGCCCCAGGAACAGTTTTTCGGGTCGAAGTCGCTGGCCGGGCGGGCGCCGGCGCCGGGGCCGGTGCCGTTCAGGTCCTGGCCCCACAACAGGAACTCGATGGCGTGGTAACCGGTGGCCACGTTGGATTCGACCCCGTCGACCTCGTGCAGGGTCTCGGCCAGCAGCTGCTTGTCGATGCGGCTGGCGTCGATGGTCCGGCCGGACAGAATCAACTTGGGATTGGCGATGACGTTGGCCGCGTAGTACGGGTTCTCGTCCGACTCGCCGCCGTAGCTGGCCGCCACGTAGTCGATCAGCCCTTCATCCAGCGGCCAGGCGTTCACCTTGCCCTCCCAGTCATCGACGATGGCATTACCGAAGCGATAGGCCTCGGTCTGCTGGTAGGGATGCCGGGCGATCACCCAGGCACTGCGTGCGGCCTGCAGGTTGGCCGCGCTGGGCCGGGCGATCAGGGTGTCCACCGCGGCTTGCAGTTGCTGCGCGGTGGTCAGCGAATCCTGGTACGCCGCATGGGCCAGGTCAGCGTAGTGGACCAGCACCGCCTGTTCAGTGGGTGCTGCCAGCACCTGGGCACTGAGGGCAACACCCGCCAGTGTGCTCATGAGTTTGTTCATGTCGACTTTCCTTATGGGTGCTTGATCAGAACTCGACCGCCAGCTGGGCAGTCAGGGTGTTGCTGCGCTCGCCGCCGTAGGCCTCGTCACGGGCCCATTCCACGGCAACGCTGGTTTGCTTCATGACCTCGACGGACAGCGCCGCGAGCAGGCGGCTTTCGGGCAGATCCAGGCTGGCTGCCTGCTCGGTGCCCTGGTAACCCACCGCCACGGTGGCCTCACGCGACCCGATGGCGAAGCTGTAGCCGGCCTCGATATTCCAGGCCTCGGGCTGTTCGCCGCCAAGACCGGCAATGGGGTCCATGGCCGCCAGGTATTCACCGATCACGGTGACCGGGCCACTGCTGAAGGTGGCACTGGCGGTCCAGCCGGCCACGTAGTCGACGTTGTCGTTGGCAACCAGGGCATCCTGGATGGTGTCGGAGTCGCTCAGGTCGTTGATGTATCCAACGCCGGCGGCAAAGCCGTAGCCATCGCCCTCGATGACATAACCCAGGTTCACGCCGAAGTTGTCGATCTTGCTGTCGTCTGCCCCGCCCTTGTTGTTGGTGCCGTTGAACAGGTAGGCGGCGGCGCTGAAGCCATTGGCCTCGATCCCGGCCACCACCGCGTTCTCGCCGGTTTCGCCCATCTCCAGGGTGAGCGGATCGGACACCATCTGAGTCTCGAAGCTGCCGAACGGCAGGTACAGCTTGCCGGCCGCCAGCGACCAGCCGCCATCCGGCGGCGCGATGCTGATCTGGGCGACGTCCACCTCCAGGTCCTCACCCTCGTACAGCAGCACGGTCTCGGCGTGCACCCAGTCGTTCACCTTGGCGGCGATACCCAGCTCAACGGTGGCGACGGACAGGTCGGTGGTGGCGTCGGCGCCATCGGTCTTGTTGTAGCCGGCCTCCACTTCCACCACGCCGGCGAGCTCGATCCGGCTCAGCCAGCTGTCTGCACCGGCCGTGGTTTCCAGCTCGGCGATGCGCTGATCCTTGTCGCGGATCACCTGGTCCTGTGCCTGCAGGCGTTGTTCCATGTAGCGCAGACGCTGCTCAATGCCCTCAAGGCGATCGTCGCCTGCGCCATTGGCCAGCGTCTGGCCGTGCCAGCCCGCAACGGCCGCCATCGCGACCATCAATACCTGTGGTTTCATTTTGCTTGTTCCCCGTTCCAGCTTGCCGTCTGTGCGGCAGGTTTCTGTTGGGGGCTGGCTGGCAGCTGGCTGGCTGGCCCGGTGTGGTGTTGCTCGGTAATTACTTGGTCAGGATCAACTTGCCCTGACGGGTGATGCGTAACTGGTAAGCGGCGCCCTGATGTTCGATCACCACCAGGTCAGAACCAACGAACAGCTCGGCGCTGCTCAGACGCCGCGGCGATGCCGCGCCGCCGGTGCCTGTCGGTCGGGCGGCAGGCGCTTGTTGTTTGTTGGAAGTCAAAATGGATTACGCCGCAAGCTTGTTAATATGATTCGCAATGATAATGATTTGCGTTTACGTGTCAAATACAATTTATCATCGACCGAGCAACCCGGGAACCACCTTCCGGTCTGGCATGCGGGTGGGTGCTCGGCAATGAAAGCAGAAAGCAGGGGGTAACACGCGGCGCCGGGTGGCGTCGCAGCCTGTGCAACTGCGGTCCGTTGTCCGGCGTGCGGGCTCGGAGCCCGTTATCCGGTCGAAAAAAAACCCGGCCAGCGATGGCCGGGCTCGACGCTACCCGGAGAGGGTCAGCGCGCGGGTTCGGATCAGCTTTCGGGACGCATGTGCGGGAACAGCAGCACGTCGCGGATCGACGGCGAGTCGGTGAACAGCATCACCAGCCGGTCGATGCCGATGCCCTCGCCCGCCGTCGGCGGCAGGCCGTGTTCCAGGGCACGCACGTAGTCGGCGTCGAAGTGCATGGCCTCGTCGTCGCCGGCGTCCTTCTCCTCCACCTGCTTGCGGAAGCGTTCGGCCTGGTCCTCCGCGTCGTTCAGCTCGGAGAAGCCATTAGCCAGCTCGCGGCCACCGACGAAGAATTCGAAGCGATCAGTGACCGACGGGTCGTCGTCGTTGCGCCGTGCCAGCGGCGACACCTCGGTGGGATAGGCGGTGATGAAGGTGGGGTCCTTCAGCAGGTGCTCGACGGTCTCCTCGAAGATCTCGATGTGCACCTTGCCCAGGCCGTAGCTCGGCTTGACCTGAATCTTCAGTTTCTCCGCCACGGCGGTGGCGCTGGCCAGGTCCTCCAGCTGCTCGGGCCTGATGTCCGGGTTGTAGTGCAGGATCGCCTCCTTCACGGTCATGCGCGCGAACGGCTTGCCGAAGTCGTATTCCTCGCCCTGGTAGGTGATCACGGTCTGGCCGATGACGTCCTCGGCGATGCCCCGCAGCAGCACCTCGGTGATGTCCATGAGGTGGTGGTAGTCCACGTAGGCCTCGTAGAACTCGAGCATGGTGAACTCGGGATTGTGCCGGGTGGACAGGCCCTCGTTGCGGAAGTTGCGGTTGATCTCGAACACCTTCTCGAAGCCACCGACCACCAGCCGCTTCAGGTACAGCTCCGGCGCGATACGCAGGTACAGGCCCATGTCCAGGGCGTTGTGATGGGTGATGAAGGGCCTTGCGCTGGCGCCGCCGGGGATCACCTGCATCATCGGGGTCTCCACTTCCAGGAAACCGCGCTCGGTCATGAAATGACGGATGTAGTCGATGATGGCCGAGCGCTTGCGGAAGGTCTCGCGCGCCGTCGGATTGACGATCAGGTCGACGTAGCGCTGGCGGTAGCGCTGCTCGGTGTCGGTCAGGCCGTGCCACTTCTCGGGCAGCGGACGCAGCGCCTTGGTCAGCAGCTGGGCGCTGTCCAGGTAGATGTACAGGTCGCCCTTGCCGGACTTGGTGATCGGCCCCTCGCCGCCGACGATGTCGCCGATGTCCCAGGTCTTGGCCTGCTCCACCAGCGCCGCGGGCAGGTTCTTCTTGTCGAGGTAGAACTGGATCTGCCCGGACATGTCCTGGATCACCAGGAAGGGACCGCGCTTGGCCATGATGCGGCCGGCCATGCTGGCGCGCTGACCCAGTTCGTCCAGCGCTTCCTTGGACTTGTCGCCCAGCTGGGCGATCAGCTCGGCGGCCAGCGCGTCGCGGCGGAAGTGATTGGGGAAGGCCTGGCCCTGCTCGCGCAGCTTCGCCAGTTTCTCGCGGCGCTGGGCGATGAGCTTGTTTTCGTCCTGGGTCTGATCGGTCATGTTGTTTTAGCTTCCAGCTTCCAGCTTCCAGCCGCCAGTTCGTTCACCGGCGACGCCATGCTGGCCGCATTATTCCGCCTACTCAGCAGTTGGCAGATTCACTGTAATTCCAAGTCGGCCAGACGACCCGCACGTCCCAGCTGGAAGCTGGCGGCTGGCGGCTGGCGGCTCCGTTAAAGCCCGCTCTTCAGGCTGGCTTCGATGAACATGTCCAGGCCGCCGTCGAGCACCGCCTGGGTGTTGCCGGTCTCCACGCCGGTGCGCAGGTCCTTGATGCGCGACTGGTCCAGCACGTAGGAGCGGATCTGGCTGCCCCAGCCGATGTCGGACTTGGTGTCCTCCAGCGCCTGGGCGGACTCGTTGCGCTTCTGCAGCTCCAGTTCGTACAGCTTGGCCTTCAGCTGCTTCCAGGCCTGGTCGCGGTTCTTGTGCTGCGAACGGTCGTTCTGGCACTGCACCACGATGCCGGTGGGGACGTGGGTCAAGCGGATCGCCGAGTCGGTCTTGTTGACGTGCTGACCACCGGCGCCCGAGGCACGGTAGGTATCGGTACGGACGTCGGCCGGGTTGATCTCGATCTCGATCGAGTCGTCGATCTCCGGCGACACGAACACCGAGGTGAACGAGGTGTGGCGGCGGCCGCCGGAGTCGAACGGCGACTTGCGCACCAGCCGGTGCACGCCGGTCTCGGTGCGCAGCCAGCCGTAGGCATAGGGGCCTTCGAAGCGGATGGTGGCGGACTTGATGCCGGCCACGTCGCCGGCGGAGGCCTCCATCAGCTCGGTCTTGAAGCCGTGCGCCTCGCCCCAGCGCAGGTACATGCGCAGCAGCATCTCGGCCCAGTCCTGGGCCTCGGTGCCGCCGGAGCCGGACTGGATGTCCAGGAAGGCGTTGTTGGCGTCCATCTCGCCGGAGAACATGCGGCGGAATTCAAGCTCGCCGACCTTGGTCTCGTAGCTCTCCAGATCGGCGGCGATGGAATCGACGGTATCGGTGTCGCCCTCCTCCACCGCCATGTCCAGCAGGTCACCGGCGTCCGCCAGCCCTGCGGTCAGCTCGTCGATGGTTTCCACCACCGCTTCCAGCAGGGATCGCTCCTTGCCGAGCGCCTGGGCACGCTCGGGCTCGTTCCAGACGTCCGGCTCCTCCAGTTCGCGGCGTACCTCGGTCAGACGATCCTGCTTCTCGTCATAGTCAAAGGTACCCCCTGAGGGACGCTACACGCCCCTTCAAATCGCCAATCTGGTTCCTGATCGGATTGATGTCCTGCATATCGACCTCGTTTGCGAAGCCGGGCATTTTAGCGCATCGCGGGCAGGCGGCGGAACCGCCAGCATGGCCGGAGGCGGGGCTTTTTTCCGGGGCTGCCGGGTTCGAAGCGGTTCAGGGCAGCGCCTCATCATGCCCCACCAGCCCGTCCTGGGTCCGGCGCAGGCCCTGCCTGGCAGGTCCCCGACCCCCGCCGGCGCTGCTGGCGTGGTCGAAAAAGTCCGGGTCGAGCATCGCCACGAAACGTTGCGCCTGGGGCGACAGCTGCTTGTTGCGGCGCAGCACCACACCGTAGCTGCGGCGCGGGAAATAATCGGTGAGCGGGATGGCGGCCAGCTTCTCCTCGCCGGTCAGGCAGATGCTGGTGACGATGGACACCCCCATGCCCAGTTCCACGAAACGCTTGATGATCTCCCAGCCACCGGCCTCCAGCACCACCTGGTAGTCCAGGCCATGCTGGCGGAACACCAGGTCGACGATGTGCCAGGTACTCAGGTGGCGTGGTGGCAGGATCAGCCCGCATTCGCTCACCTCCGCCAGGCTGACCTGCTCGCGACCGGCCAGCGGGTGATCCAGCGCGGTGATCAACATCGGGTCGTAACTGAAGCTGGGCACGTAGCTGATGTCGGACGGCACGTCGATCATCGATCCCACCGCCAGGTCCACCTCGCCGTCGCGCAGCATGGCCAGGCCGTCGCGGCCGGTGACGTTGTGCAGGTGCAGATCCACCTGCGGGAAGGCGTCGCTGAAGCGTTTCACGAAGTCCGGCAGCAGATACAGGATGGTGGACTCGCCGGCGGCGATATCGAGGGTACCGGCACTGATCTCGCCCAGCCGCTCGGCCAGCACCGCCGGCAGATTGTCCATGCCCTCCAGCAGCGGCAGCGCCTCGTCCAGAAAGATCCGCCCTGCCTCGGTGAGCTGGATGCGCGGCCCGCGGCGCTCGAACAGCAGCACCTTCAAGTCGTCCTCCAGCCCCTTGATCAGCTGCGACACCGTCGGCTGGCTGATGCACAGACGCTCCGCGGCGCGGGAGATATTGCCGGTCTGGGCCGCCAGGCAGAAGGCCCGCAGCTGACGCAGGCGGTTGGGCGGACAGGGCCGGTTGGCTGCTGGCTTCATCGTTGCTCCTTGGCTGGTAAGGACCCAATCATTATTGAAAATAACGATAGTTAGTATTTAGAGAATTGCCTAATCGAATGCTTGCCAAGCGCCTAAGGTTGCACTCACCGGTTGCCGGGGGTACCCCGCCGTCGGACCAAAACATCACGAGGAGCAGCGCATGAGCAGAACCGAGCAGATCGAGGCCCTGAAGCAGGACTGGGCGACCAACCCCCGCTGGAACAGCGTCACCCGCAACTACTCGGCCGAGGACGTGATCCGTCTGCGCGGCTCCATGCAGCCCGAACACAGCTTCGCCCGCCAGGGCGCCGAGAAGCTGTGGGGCCTGGTCAACGGCGAATCCCAGAAGGGTTATGTCAACTGCCTGGGCGCGCTGACCGGCGGCCAGGCGGTACAGCAGGCCAAGGCCGGCATCGAGGCCATCTACCTGTCCGGCTGGCAGGTGGCCGCCGACGCCAACACCTCCGAGACCATGTACCCGGACCAGTCGCTGTACGCCTACGACTCGGTGCCGACGGTGGTGCGCCGCATCAACAACGCCTTCAAGCGCGCCGACGAGATCCAGTGGGCGCAGGGCAAGGAGCCGGGCAGCGACGGCTACATCGACTACTTCCTGCCCATCGTGGCCGATGCCGAGGCCGGCTTCGGCGGCGTGCTCAACGCCTACGAACTGATGAAGAACATGATCGGCGCCGGCGCCGCCGGGGTGCACTTCGAGGACCAGCTGGCCGCCGCCAAGAAGTGCGGCCACATGGGCGGCAAGGTGCTGGTGCCGACCCAGGAGGCGGTGCAGAAGCTGGCTGCCGCGCGCCTGGCCGCCGACGTGATGGGCGTGCCCACGGTGCTGCTGGCGCGCACCGATGCCGAGGCCGCCTCGCTGATCACCTCCGACGCCGACCCCTACGACCGTCCCTACCTCACCGGCGAGCGTACCGCCGAGGGCTTCTATCGCACCCGTCCCGGCCTGGAGCAGGCCATCAGCCGCGGCCTGGCCTATGCGCCTTACGCCGACCTGATCTGGTGCGAGACCGGCACCCCGGACCTGGAGTTCGCGCGCCAGTTCGCCGAGGCCATCAAGAAGGACCATCCGGACCAGTTGCTGGCGTACAACTGCAGCCCGTCATTCAACTGGAAGAAGAACCTGGACGACGCCACCATCGCCAGGTTCCAGCGTGAGCTGGGCGCCATGGGCTACGTCTACCAATTCATCACCCTGGCCGGCATCCACAGCATGTGGTTCAACATGTTCGACCTGGCCGAGCAGTACGCCAGCCGAGGCATGTCCGCCTACGTCGACATGGTACAGGAGCGCGAATTCGCCGCCGCCGACCGCGGCTACAGCTTCGTCAAGCACCAGCAGGAGGTGGGCGCCGGCTACTTCGATGACGTCACCACGGTGATCCAGGGCGGCAGCTCGTCGGTGACCGCACTGACCGGCTCCACCGAGGAGGCCCAGTTCACTGCCCGCAGCGTGACCGGCTGAGCATCCGATGGCCGAGTCCAGCTTCCACACCGCCGATCTGTGCGATGCCTTCGATGACAAGTTGCAGGTCTGTGACCCACTGCTGCGATCCTACGGCGGGCGCAGCCGTTTTCACGGCACCGTGGTGACAGTGCAGTGCTTCGAGGACAACTCGCTGGTGCGCGAGGCACTGGGCGAGGACGGCCGCGGCAAGGTGCTGGTGGTGGACGGTGGCGGCTCGTTGCGCTGCGCCATGCTCGGCGACCAGCTCGCCGCGCTGGCGGTGAGCAACGGCTGGGCCGGGGTGGTGCTGAACGCCTGCATCCGCGACTCGGTCGAGATCGGCGGCATGGACCTGGGCGTAATGGCGCTGGCCACCCACCCGCGCAAGAGCATCAAGCACGGTCACGGTCACCGCGACCTGCGGGTGCGCTTTGCCGGGGTGTATTTCGATCCCGGCAGTTACCTGTACTGCGACGCCGACGGCATCGTGCTGGCCGATGGGCCGCTGCCGCTGGAGGGCTGATACTGTGACATCCGCAACGCACATCGCCCGCACCATCCTCGACGGCTTCGATGCCCACTACGCATCGTTCCAGCAGATCACCGCCGGCGCCCTCCAGCGCTTTCAACAGGCCGACTGGGACGCGGTACAGGCGGCCTCACGAGAGCGCATCCACTACTACGATCAACGGATCGCCGAGACCACCGAGCAGTTGCGTCGCGAGGCGGATCTCGCTGAACTCGACGAACCACTGTGGCAGCAGGTGAAGCTGGCCTACGTGGCATTGCTGCACGCGCACCGCCAGCCGGAGCTGGCCGAGAGCTTCTACAACTCGGTGTTCTGCAGCCTGTTCCACCGTCGTTACTTCAACAACCGCAACATCTTCGTGCGGCCATCGGTGTCCACCGAGCACATCGACTCGGATGCACCTTCCTATCGTTGCCACTACCCCAACCGCGACGGCTTCGCCCGGGTGATCCGCGACATCCTCACCGGCTTCGACCTCGGCCAGCCCTTCGCAGACCTGCGTCTGGACCTGCGCAACTGCCTGCGTTTCATCCGCGCCCGCTATCCGGATGCCGGCCAGCGCCACCAGAACCTGCAACTGGCCGTGCTTAACTATCCGTTCTTTCGCAACAAGGCGGCCTACATCATCGGCAAGCTGATCAACGGCGAGGACGAAACGCCCTTTGCGGTGCCCATCCTCAACGACGAGCACGGCGGCCTCTACGTGGACACGGTGCTGGCCGGTCAGTCCGAACTGGCCAATGTGTTCAGCTTTGCACGCGCCTACTTCATGGTGAACACCGACGTACCCGCGGCGGTGGTCAACTTCCTGCATCGCGCATTGCCGTGCAAGACCAAGGCCGACCTGTACACCGCCATCGGCCTGCAGAAGCACGGCAAGACCGAGTTCTACCGTGACTTCCTGCATCACCTGAAGTATTCGGGCGACCAGTTCGTCACCGCACCCGGCATCAAGGGAATGGTGATGAACGTGTTCACCCTGCCCTCCTACCCGTACGTGTTCAAGATCATCAAGGACCGATTCCCGCCACCCAAGGAGCTGACCCGGGAACAGGTCAAGGCCAAGTACCAGCTGGTCAAGCAGCACGACCGGGTCGGCCGCATGGCCGACTCCTGGGAATACTCCCAGGCGGCCTTCCCGGTGGCGCGCTTTTCTACCGAGCTGCTGGAGGAGCTGCAGCGCGAGTCGCCGTCGAGCATCGAGTTCGAGGACGACCAGATCATCATCCGCCACCTGTACATCGAGCGGCGCATGACCCCGCTGGACATGTTCATCCACCAGGCCGACGACAACGAGCTGCACCATGTGATCAAGGGCTACGGCAACGCGCTGCGCCAGCTGGCCGGCGCCAACATCTTTCCCGGCGACATGCTGCTGAAGAACTTCGGCGTCACCTGCCACGGCCGGGTGGTGTTCTACGACTACGACGAGATCAGCTACCTGACCGAGTGCAACTTCCGCCGCATCCCGGCGGCGCCCTACCCCGAATTCGAGATGTCCGACGAGCCCTGGTATTCGGTCGGCCCGCACGACGTGTTCCCCGAGGAATGGGGCAGTTTCCTGCTCAACGATGCCCGGGTGCGCAAGGTGTTCCTGGAATTGCATGGCGAACTGCTGGACGCCGAGTTCTGGCAGCAAAAGCAGGCGACCGTGGCCGCCCATGGCTACGAGGACGTGTTCCCCTATGCCCGCGCCCGTCGCTTCAGCCATCGGCGCGATGTCACCGGCCCGACCGTGAGCGCAACGCACAGCGCAGCGGCATGAGTTGAGCCAAGCCCCACAGCAACAAACCGACACATCCCGGAGGGACCCGAATCTGCCGCATCCTGAACCCGTTTGATGTACCCCTCCTCCTTTGCGCCGGCACCCTGTCGGCGTTTTTTTGCCCGGCCTCAGACTGGAAAAGGTGCTCAAGCACGCCGCGACCTTGAATAGTGCCCGCGGACGACTATCGTCACAGGTAAGGCTTTATATTCTGCCGCCGTAATCGCAAATTGGGCATATGACCGTCGCACCCGAAATCGCCGTTGCCATTCGTCCCGCTCACCGCAGCGACCTGGACGCGATCAACGCTGTGGTCGAGGCTGCCGTCATGTCCTGGGCATCGACCAACCAGGTACGACCCGGCACCGTACCTGACTGCAGCTACCACGCCATAGACCTGGACCTGTCCATGCTGCTGCTGGTGATCGGCTCGCAACGCCATATTCTCGGCGTCGTAGCCTGTGGGTCCGCTGACCCAGTGGACACCGAGCCCGGCCACAACAACGCCCTGCGGCTGGACGGCCCCTACATCCATCCTGCCCACGACCACCAGGGCATCCACGGCCAGTTGCTGGACGAGGCCCGCGCCCTGGCCCGGCGTCAGGGCCGTAATGGCCTGCTGATACAGCCACGCGTTCCCGCCCTGGACTTACTCAAAGCCATCAGCATGAACACCCCACCGGCCAGTGACGAGCAACCCCATAGCCCGCACTACTGGCAAAGCCTGGTCTGAGTCCGGCATCCCGGGGCCGCCCCCAGGCGCCAGCGGTTCGGCATGCCCGCTACGATCCGCAGCGCCACGCCATCCTTCGCCGGCTTGCACAGCAGCCGCGGCATGATAGAAGTCTCGCCAGGTGTCAGCCACTTACCCCCGCCGCCCGTCAGCGGCACAATGGCCACTGTCCCCGGTTGCCGGTAACACCATGCGCCCTGCCCTGATCATCGCCATGACCACCTTGTTGCTGCCCCTGCCCGGCCGGGCGATGCAGCCCCTGTTCGACAGCCACCTGCACTACAGCGAAGCCGATGCCAGGGTCTACTCCCCCGCCCAGATCATCGCCATCCTCGACCGATACCAGATTCAGCGGGCGGTGGTGACCGGTACCCCTGCGCAGCATGCCCTGGACCTGTACCAGCATGCGCCCGAGCGCATCCTGCCTTTCCTCGGCGTCTATCGCAGCTCAGCCGACAAGGGCGGCTGGACTCAGGACACCGGCCTGCCGGATCGGGTCCAGCAGGCACTCGCGCAGGGTCGCTGGCGCGGCGTGGGCGAACTGCACATCTTCGCCCAGCAACGACACAGCCCGGTGTTCCTGCGCATCGTCGACCTGAGCAGCGCACAGGGTCTGCCGCTGCTCATGCACTGCGACCCGGCAGTGATCGACAGCCTGTTCGAACACCGGCCGGACGCCACGGTGATCTGGGCCCACGCCGGCGCCTACCCCTACCCGGCGCTGCTGGCCGACTACCTGCAGCGCTATCCACGGCTGTACGTGGACCTGTCGGTACGGGACGAGCGCATCGCGCCCGGCGGCGTGCTGGATGGCGAATGGGAGATCCTGCTGATGGAGCACGCCGGCCGCTTCCTGATTGGCGTGGATACCTATCGCACCGAGCGCTGGGAGGAATACGGCGCAGCAACGGCGTTGATCCGCGGCTGGCTGACGCAGTTGCCGGCATCGGTTGCGCTACAGCTGGCCCGTGACAATGCCGCCCGGCTGTTCATGATCGACGATGACGCCCATAACCGCTGAGCCATACCAGGAGCGGCGTTGCTGACCGGGTGGGTGGATACTAAGGTATGCTCGGTCGGTCCACTAACAATAAGCAGTACCGTGAGGGTGCCATTGCACTGCTCACCGAACTGCAACCGGGGGAGACATGCAGACCAACATCGGCAGGACAGACCGCATCACCCGCCTCATCCTGGGGGCCGCCATCATCGCCGCAGGCATCTACCTGGGCAGCGCGATAGGCCTGATCGGGTTGATCCCCATCACCACCGCGCTGGTGGGTTGGTGCCCCAGTTATCTACCCTTTGGCATCTCCACCTGTCGGGAAGAAGAGCACCGCTAGCCAGAGACAGCGGCCCACCCGGTAGCACGGCATCCGTCAGCTGTCTCGGCGGGCCACCCAGGACGACAGCAGTATGGTCAGCACCACGCTGGCGGCGAAGGCGTAGATGCCCAACTCCACGCGTGCCTGCGCCAGCGCGCCGAGCTTCACCGACACCACCAGCAGCGCCACCACGAACACATCCAGCATGGACCAGCGGGCGAACGCCGCCAGCCAGTGCAGGTGGCGGCGATGGGCGGCGCTGCCGGCGCTTTCCAGGTTCCACAGGGCGAACAGCCAGAGGATCTTGAGGATGGGAAACACCACGCTGAACAGACCGAGGATGACCACCAGCCCCCACTCCCGTTCAGCGATCAGTTGCAGCAGCGCCGACCACAAACTGACGGTGTTGGCGAAGAAATAGAACTTCTCCAGCGTGAGCACCGGCCAGGTCAGACCCACCAGCAACAGCCCCAGGGCCAGCAGCAGCAGGCCATTAACCACCAGCCCCTCGAGAGGCTTGCGGATGGCCTCAGGCTTGCCCGTCATGGGCATCCACCCTGAATGGCGCGACGGTGAAGGGTCTGGGGCACCTGATCATTCCTCTTCATCGTCGGCCTCCGGATCGGCATGCTCGAACCAGACCGGTCGCTGCCAGTGCAGTTGTATGCCCAGGCCCTGGGCGGCGAAAGGTGCACACACCACATAGTCACCCACCGCCGCCAGTTCACCGTCGATGAACAGCAACGGCACCCGCTCGCGCAGCCAGGGCGGCACATCCAGGTCCTGAAACAGCTTTTTCAGCGATCGGCTGCCCTGGCGGCCGGCCGGGGTACAGCTCAGGCCCTCGCGACGAAAGGCCACCCGTACCTCGCCGGCCTGCCAGCGGTCCGGAGCGATACCGCCCGGCCCCGGCATGACGGCGAGGCCGCCCAGATCGGCGGGCAGCACCAGCGGCGCATCGCCGGACCAGGCCTGTTGCCAGTTCGCCGCTATGGGTTCCAGCGGCGGCATCAGCCACAGCTCGTCCCGATAGCGGCGCAGTTCGGCACCGGACCAAGCCACCAGCGGTGCAGCGTCGGCCCGGGCCGGGATCAGTTCATCGAGCACTCGCCCCAGCTTGTGGGATGGCGGCACGGGCAGGCCGGCGTCGGCGATCCAGGCACGCAGCAGGTTGGCCTGTCGCTCCACCGGCAGCTGCAGCAGTGGCTGGCTGAGCAGGCGGCAAGGCGTCAGTCGGCACAGGCTCAGATCCTCGGCGGCAAAGGCGCGCAGGGTCCGGTCGGCGTCGGCGCAGTGGCCGGCGCTACGGCTGAGGGTGGCCGCGGCCGCCGGCCAGCGGGCCTTGAGCCTGGGCATGATCTCGTGGCGCAGGTAGTTGCGGTCGAAGTCCAGCGACTGATTGCTGGGATCTTCTATCCAGTGCAGGTCATGCTGCCGGGCGTAGTCTTCCAGCGCGGCGCGGCTCACCGCCAGCAGCGGGCGCCCCAGCCGGCCGGGGCCGAGGTCGGCCAATGCCGGCATGGCCGCCAGGCCGGCCACACCGGCGCCGCGCAGCAGCTGCAACAGCAGGGTTTCGGCCTGGTCGTCCTGGTGTTGGGCGCTGAGCAGCAGCTCGCCCTCGACCATGCTGGCGGCAAAGGCGGCATAGCGGGCCTGGCGGGCCAGCGCCTCGGTGCTCTCGCCGCGCTGCGGGGACAGCTGCAGCTGGATACTGTCGTAGGGGATGTCCAGTGTCTCGCACAGGGTCGCGCAGTGACCGGCCCATTCGGCGGAGGCGGCCTGCAGGCCGTGGTCGGCATGGATGGCGGCAACGGGAATACCCAGCCGATCACGCAGACCGGCCAGTGCATGCAACAACACGGTGGAATCCAGGCCGCCGGACAGGGCGACCCGGTAGCGGCTGGGGCTGGGCCACCCGGACAGCACCTGGTGAAGGTGGTCCGCGGTGAAATTCATCAGTCGCCCTGGTAGGCCCCGTAGGCCATCAGCCGCGCGTGACGCTTGTCCAGCAGTTCGCTGATGGATGGCGTGCTGACCTCGGCCAGGGCATTTTCCAGCGCCTGACGCAGACTGCGGGCCATGGTGTCCGGGTCGCGATGGGCACCGCCCAGCGGCTCGGGGACGATGTCGTCGATCAACCCCTGCTTCTTGATCTGCGGGGCGGTGATAGCCATGGCCTCGGCGGCCAGCGAGGCCTTGTCGGCGCTCTTCCACAGGATGGAGGCGCAGCCCTCGGGCGAGATCACCGAGTAGGTGCTGTACTTGAGCATCAGCACCTTGTCGGCAACGCCGATGGCCAGAGCCCCGCCGGAGCCGCCCTCGCCGATCACGGTGGCGATGATGGGGGTCTTCAGGCCCGCCATCTCGAACAGGTTGCGGGCGATGGCCTCGCTCTGGCCGCGCTCCTCGGCGCCGATGCCGGGATAGGCGCCCGGGGTGTCGATGAAGGTCAGCACCGGGATGCCGAAGCGCTCGGCGGTCTTCATCAGCCGCAGCGCCTTGCGGTAGCCCTCGGGACGTGGCATGCCGAAGTTGCGATGGATCTTTTCCTTGGTGTCGCGGCCCTTCTGGTGACCGATGATCATCACCGGGCGGCCCTTGAAACGGGCCAGGCCGCCGACGATGGCGTGATCGTCGGCAAAGGCGCGGTCGCCGTGCAGCTCTTCGAAGTCGTCGAACACCCGCTCGATGTAATCGAGGGTGTAGGGACGCAACGGGTGGCGCGACAGCTGGGAGATCTGCCAGGGCGTGAGCTTGGCGAAGATCGACTCGGTGAGCGAGCGGCTCTTGCCCTCCAGGCGTTCGATCTCCTCCTGGATGTTGATCTCCGCACCGGCGCCCATCAGCCGAAGTTCTTCGATCTTGGCCTGAAGATCGGCGATGGGTTGTTCGAAATCGAGAAAATTGAGGTTCATAAACCTAGCCAGGACCTGAATTCAGGGTGCGCATCATACCGCAATCGCGGCCGGCTTTGCCTGGCTTGCGCTACGACCATAGATAACCTTCACATTCTCGTCGCCCAGCAGCTTGCCCAACTGGCGCAACACCTCGTCGGACGGGTGCAGCCGCCAGGCCTGACCCAGGCGCACCACGCCGCTGGCGTCGTGGCGCTGGTAATGGATGCGCAGCTCGGTGCCGCCGCCGCGGTGCGGGGCCAGCACCCGGCCCAGCCGGTCGGCGAAATCGGTCACCGTCCAGCCGCGGCCGCGGATCAGCGACTCGTGCAGCTGCACCGCGATGGCGCCGGCCCGCTCGCCGCGCCATTCCTCCAGGGTGGACACCTTGTCGGCGCGCAGCGACAGGCCGCCGCGGTACTCGTCATGCACCAGCGAGCCTTCCACCGCCACCACCTTGTCCACCGCCAGCTTGTCCTTGAACTGCTCGTAGGCCTCGCTGAACAGAGTGGCCTCGATGCGCCCTGACCGGTCGTCCAGCACCACCGAGGCCATGAAGCCGCGCGGGGTCTGGCGGCGATTCATGCTGATCACCAGGCCCGCCACCGTGGCCTGAACCTTGGCCCGGCGGCGGCCACCCTCGCCGCCCCCGCCATTGCCATCCAGCGACAGCTTGGCGATACGGCTGGACACCAGCTGCGGCAGCTCGTCCAGGTAGCGGTCGATGGGGTGGCCGGTCAGGTACAGGCCCAGGGTCTCCTTCTCGCCGGCGAGGCGCTCCTCGTCCTCCCATTCCTCGACGGCATCCGGGATCACCCCCAACGCCGGGGCGCTGTCGGCGGCGTCCACCGGCTCGGGCATGCCGAACATGTCCACCATGCCGGCGCTGGCATCCTTCTCGGCCTTTTCCGCCACCTGCAGTGCCAACGGCAGCTGGATCATCAGGGTGGCGCGGTTCGGGCCCAGGGCGTCCATGGCGCCGGCGCGGATCAGCGACTCGAGCACGCGGCGGTTGGCCTTCTTCAGGTCGATTCTTCTGCAGAAATCAAACAGGTCGCGGAACGCCCCGCCCTGGGCGCGCGCCTCGATGATGCCTTCTATGGCAGCCTCACCCACGCCCTTGATGGCACCCAGGCCGTAGACGATGGTGTCGTCACCATCGGCGGCGAACATGTGCACCGAGCGGTTCACGTCCGGCGTCGCCACCGTCAGCTTCATCGCCCGGCATTCCTCGATGAAGGTCACCACCTTGTCGGTGTTGTCCATGTCCGAGGACAGCACCGCCGCCATGAAGGCCGCCGGGTAATGGGTCTTCAGCCACAGGGTCTGGTAGGACACCAGCGCATAGGCGGCCGAGTGCGACTTGTTGAAGCCGTAGCCGGCGAACTTCTCCACCAGGTCGAAGATCTTCATCGCCAGGTCGGGGTCGATGTTCTGCTTGGCCGCGCCCTCGGCGAACACCGCCCGCTGCTTGGCCATCTCCTCCGGCTTCTTCTTGCCCATGGCGCGGCGCAGCATGTCGGCGCCGCCCAGGGTGTAGCCGGCCATGACCTGGGCGATCTGCATCACCTGCTCCTGGTACAGGATGATGCCGTAGGTGGAGTCCAGGATGGGCTTGAGGCAGTCGTGCTGGTAGTGCGCGTCCGGGTAGGAGATCTTCTCCCGACCGTGCTTGCGGTTGATGAAGTTGTCCACCATGCCCGACTGCAGGGGACCGGGTCGGAACAAGGCCACCAGCGCGGTGATCTCGTCGAAGCAGTCCGGTTGCAGCTTCTTGATCAGCTGTTTCATGCCCGCCGATTCCAGCTGGAACACGGCGGTGGTCTCGGCGCTCTTCAAGAGCTTGAAGGCGGCCTCGTCGGCCATGTCGATCTCTTCGATGATGATCGCAGGCTCGCCCTTCTTCAGGCGCTGCGCGTTCACCGTCTTGAGGGCCCAGTCGATGATCGTCAACGTCCGCAGGCCGAGGAAGTCGAACTTCACCAGGCCGGCCGCCTCCACGTCGTCCTTGTCGTACTGGGTGACCAGGTTGGAGCCGTCGGCCTCGCAGTACAGCGGCGAGAAGTCGGTCAGCTTGCCGGGCGCGATCACCACGCCGCCGGCGTGCTTGCCGGCGTTACGGGCCAGGCCCTCCAGCTTCTTCGCCATGTTGATGAGTTCGGTCACCTCCTCATCGTTGGCATAGGCCTCCTTGAGGTCGTCGCTCTCCTCCAGGGCCTTGTCCAGGGTCATGCCGATCTCGAACGGCACCATCTTGGCGACCCGGTCGGTAAAGCCATACGGATGGCTCAGCACCCGGCCCACGTCGCGCACCACCGCCTTGGCCGCCATGGAGCCGAAGGTGATGATCTGCGACACCGCATCGCGGCCGTACTTGCGCGCCACGTAGTCGATGACCTTGTCGCGGTTGTCCATGCAGAAGTCGACGTCGAAGTCGGGCATGGACACCCGCTCGGGGTTGAGGAAGCGCTCGAACAGCAGGTCGTGTTCCAGCGGGTCCAGGTCGGTGATCTTCAGCGCGTAGGCAACCAGCGAGCCGGCACCGGAACCCCGCCCGGGACCGACCGGGATGCCATTGTCCTTGGCCCACTGGATGAAGTCCGCCACGATCAGGAAGTAGCCGGGGAAACCCATGCCACAGATCACGTCCAGCTCGATCTGCAGGCGCTCGTCGTAGGGCTGACGCTGCGCGGCAATGGCCGCCGCATCGCCCTTGAAGATGCGCTGCAGGCGCCACTCCAGGCCCTTCTTCGACTCGGCGCTGAAGAATTCGTCGATGGTCATCCCCGCCGGCAGCGGGAAGTCCGGCAGGAAGGCCTTGCCCAGGGTCAGCTCGACGTTGCAGCGCTTGGCGATCTCGACGCTGTTCTGCAGCGCCTCGGGGATGTCGGCGAACAGCTCGGCCATCTCCGCCGGACCGCGCAGGTACTGCTGGTCCGAGTAATCCTTGGGACGGCGCTTGTCGTCCAGGGTGCGGCCCTGGTTGATGCACACCCGCACCTCGTGGGCCTGGAAATCCTCGGCGTGGACGAAACGCACGTCGTTGCAGGCCACCACCGGCACGCCCCGCTCCGCCGCCAGCGCCACGCAGGCGTGCAGCGCATCCTCTTCGCCGGGACGGCCGGTGCGGGTCAGTTCCAGGTAATAACGGTCACCGAACAGCCTTAACCATCTTTCCAGTGCGGCGCGGGCGGCGGCCTGGTTGCCGGACAGCAGCGAGCGGGCCACGTCGCTGTCGCGGCCGCCGGACAGTCCGATCAGCCCCTGGGTGGTGGCGGGGGTCAGCCAGTCGGGCCGCATCATGGCGCGGCCCAGGTGCTGGCCCTCCTGGTAGCTCTTCGACACCAGCTCGGTGAGCTTGCGGTAGCCGGTGTTGTCCTGCGCCAGCAGCACCAGGCGATGGGGCTGGTTGGCGTCTTCGGGGTTCTGGATCAGCGCGTCGACCCCGATGATGGGCTTGACCCCGGCGGCAGTGGCCGCCTTGTAGAAGCGCACCGCAGCGAACATGTTGCTCTGGTCGGTCAGCGCCACCGCCGGCATGCCGGCCTCGGCCACCTTGGCAATCAGGGGCTTGATGCGCGCCACGCCATCCACCAGGGAGTATTCGGAGTGCAGATGCAGGTGGACGAAATCGGCGGGCATGGGGGTCCGTTGGCGTACTGAGGGGTGACCGGGAACGGCCCCTAGCATACCCCGCCCGGGGCGGGGTTTCAGCCTTGGATCGGTGACGCCGCGCCAGGCCCCGTGGTTGCTGGCGAGGCGGCGCGGACGCTGTGTGCGCGAAGCTTGAACCGGTCGGAAATCACACCCTGAAAAGTCGCCCCCGAGGCACTCGCCGGGTTAGTGGCGTGGCCGGAACATCAGCACCCCGAGCGCCAGCGCCGCCAGTGCGCCGAGGGTGGCGGGCATGATCAGTTCGCGCTCGCTGAAACCCAGCCGCGGCGCCAGCCAGGCCCCGGCGATGGCACCCGCGGCCCCCAATACAACCACCCGCAGGAAGCGGCAGAAGGTGCAGCTGCCTGTCACAGCTCGAACTGTTCCAGGCGACGCCGCACCGGGGCGAAGGAGCGGCGGTGGATGGGGGTCACGCCCAGCAGCTGCAGGGCATCCATGTGCACCTTGGTGGGATAGCCCTTGTGGCCGGCCAGGCCGTAGCCGGGATAGACGGCGTCCAGCGCCACCATCTCGGCATCGCGGCTGACCTTGGCCAGGATGGAGGCGGCGCTGATCGCCGGCTCGCTGCCGTCGCCGCCGACGATGGCGCGCGCCGGGCATGGCAGGCCGGGAGGGACCTTGTCGCCGTCAACCAGCGCCTCGGCGGGCGCGAGCTGCAACCCTTCGACGGCCCGACGCATGGCCAGAAAGGTGGCCTGCAGGATGTTCAGCCGATCGATCTCGTCCACCTCGGCACGGCCCAGGGACCAGGCCAGGGCATTGGCGCGGATCTCCTCGGCCAGGGCGTTGCGGCGCTTCTCGGTGAGCTTCTTGGAATCGTTCAGCCCGGCGATGGGCCGCGCCGGATCGAGGATCACCGCCGCCGTCACCACCGGACCGGCCAGCGGGCCGCGGCCCACCTCGTCTATGCCGCATATCAGCAGCTCGGTCATGGCTTCGCTCCCTTGTCCGACAGCAACGCCAGCACTGCCTCGGCAGCCTCGCTGTTGGTATCGCGGATCAGGCTGTGATGGATCTGGCGGTAACGCGCAGCGATGGCGGCCATGCGTTGGGGATCGTCCAGCAGGGCATTCAGCTCACGGCTCAACGGCCCGGCTTCGCAGTCACCCTGCACCAGTTCCGGCGCCAGCCGCTCGCCCGCCAGCAGGTTGGCCATGGCGATGTGATCCACCTTGATCAGCCGCAGCAGCCGGGCGATGGCATAGCTCAGCCAGTGCAGCTTGTAGCCCACCACCATCGGGCGCTTGCTGAGCAGGCCCTCCAGGGTGGCGGTGCCCGAGGCGGTCAGCATCAGGTCGGCGGCCGCCAGCACGTTGCGGCTCTGACCAAGCACCGTGCTGACCACCAGCCCCGGGGCGTGCAGTCTGCGCTGCTCCTCGAAGAAGCCGCGGCTGCGCTCGCTGACCAACGGCACCACCAGCTGCAGTTCGGGACGATCCGCCTGTAACCGCGCCGCGGCCTGCAGGAAAGGGCGCGTCAGGGCGCAGATCTCGCTGCGGCGGCTGCCCGGCAGGATCGCCAGCACCGGCCGCGCCAGGTCCAGGCCCAGCGCCTGGCGGGCCGCGTCGCGGTCCGGGTCCAGCGGCATCTCGTGGGCCAATGGATGGCCCACGTAGCGGCTTCGCACCTGGTGTTCGCGCAGGAAGTCCTGCTCGAAGGGGAAGATGCTCAGCACCAGGTCGGCGGCGCGGCGCAGGGTTTTCACCCGTTTGGGGCGCCAGGCCCACACGGTGGGACAGACATAGTGGACGGTGGGGATGCCGGCGGCCTTGAGGCACTGCTCCAGGCCGAGGTTGAAATCGGGCGCGTCGATGCCGATGAACAGGTCCGGCGGGTTGGCCAGCCACAGCCGCGCCAGGTCGCGGCGGATGCCGAGCAGTTCGGGCAGGTGCTTGAGCACCTCCACCAGCCCCATCACCGACAGCTTTTCCATCGGCACCCGGCTGGCCAGTCCCTGGGCAATCATGCGCTCACCGCCGATGCCCTCGAACTGCACCTCGGGCAGCCGCTTGCGGATGGCCCGCATCAGGCCCTCGCCGAGCAGGTCACCGGAGGGTTCGGCCGCGACGATGCCGATGCGCAGGGTCATGCGGATGTCAGCGCAGGATGCTGCGCCCTTCCTGTTCCAGGAAGTCCGCCAGCGGCTTGAGGGCGTCGAAATCGCCGGACATGGCGCGCACCTCGCGGGTGGCCTCAGCCAGGCTGACACCACTCAGGTAGATCCTGCGGTAGGCGCGCTTGAGCGCGGCAATGCTGTCCTCGCTGAAACCACGCCGCTGCAGGCCCTCGGAGTTGATGCCGCGCGGCTTGGTGGGACTGCCGCCCACCAGCACGTAGGGCGGCAGATCCTTGGTGATCGAGCTGCCCATGCCGCAGAAGCTGTGTGCACCGATGCGGCAGAACTGGTGCACGGTAGTGAAGCCACCGAGGATGGCCCAGTCGTCCACCTGCACATGGCCACCCAGCGAGGCGGCATTGGCCATGATGACATGGTTGCCGATGCGGCAGTCGTGGGCCACGTGGGTGTAGGCCATCAGCAGGTTGTCGTCGCCGATGCGGGTGACGCCATGGTCCTGCCGGGTACCGCGATGCACGGTGGCGAACTCGCGGATGGTGTTGCGGTCGCCGATCTCGAGGTAGGTCACCTCGCCGGCGTACTTCATGTCCTGCGGGTCCTCGCCCACCGAGGCGAACTGGAAGATCCGGTTGTCGCGGCCGATGCGGGTCGGCCCCTTGATCACCGCATGCGGACCGATCTCGGTGCCGGCGCCGATCTGCACGCCCGCGCCGATCACCGCGAAGGGACCGACGCTGACGCCTTCATCCAGCTCTGCCTGGGGGTCGATGGCGGCCCGCGGGTCTATCACCTCAGGCTTCCCTCGCGGTGCACATGATCTCGGCGCTGGCGACCACCTTGCCGTCCACCGTGGCCTGGCAATCGAACACCCACAGGTCGCGCTTGACCTTGAGCAGCTTGGCCTCCAGATGCACCTGGTCACCGGGACCCACCGGGCGCTTGAAGCGGGCCTTGTCCACGCCCACCAGGTAGTAGATTGAATTGGCGCTACGTTCACCGTCGCGGGTCTCGGCGGCCAGCAGGCCGGTGGCCTGGGCCATCGCCTCGATGATCAGCACGCCCGGCATCACCGGCTTGATCGGGAAATGGCCGGTGAAAAAGGGCTCGTTGAAGGTAACGTTCTTCACCGCCACCAGCCGCTCGCCGGGGACGCATTCGATCACCCTGTCCACCAGCAGGAAGGGGAATCGATGCGGCAGCAGCTGCATGATGCGTTGAATATCCATGATCATCTAAGGTCTTCCCCCGACAGTGTGCATATGGCCCGGTGCTGCCGGGATCAATCGTCTTGTGGGAACTGCGCGGCGAGCTTGGCCAGCTGCTTTTCCAGTTCACGAATCTTCTTGGCCATGTCATCCAGCTTGCGGATGCGGGCGAAGTTGCGCCCCCACTCGGCATGGCTGATGGCCGGAATACCGCCGGCGTAGACGCCGGGCTCGCTGATCGAGCGGGTCACCATGCTGAAGCCGGTGACATGCACCTGATCAGCCAGTTCGATGTGCCCCACCAGACCGACACCCCCGGCCAGGGTGCAGTTGCGACCGATCTTGCTGGAACCGGAGATGCCGGTGCAGCCGGCGATGGCGCTGCCCTCGCCGATCTCGACGTTGTGCGCGATCTGCACCAGGTTGTCCACCTTGGCGCCATCATGGATCACCGTGTCGCCGATGGCCCCGCGGTCCACCGTGGTATTGGCGCCGATGTCCACATCATCGCCGATGACCACGCGTCCGATCTGCGGCACCCGCTCCCAGCGACCCTTGCCGTCCGGCGCCAGGCCGAAGCCATCGCCGCCGATCACCACCCCGGGATGCAGCATGCAGCCACGGCCGATCTGGCTGTCGGCGCACAGGGTAACGCTGGCCACCAGCCGGGTACCGGAACCGATACGTGAATTGCGGCCCACCACGCAGTTCGGGCCGACGATCACGTCCGCCTCGATCACCGCGCCCGCCTCCACCACGCAGCCCGGGGCCAGGTGGGCACTGGCGTCCACCTGGGCGGACGGGTCCACCCAGGCGCCGTCGCTGATGCCCACCGGCGGTCGAAAGGCCGGGTGCAGCAAGGCCGCCGCGCGAGCATAAGTCAGGTAGGGATTGCTGCTGACCAGGGCATTGCCCGGGCAGTGGTCCAGGTCATCGGGACCGACGATCACCGCCGATGCGCGGGTGTCGGCCAGATACTTGCGGTACTTTGGATTGGCGAGAAAGCTGAGCTGTCCCGGCCGCGCATCGTGCAGCACGCCGACGCTGTCCAGCGCGCAGTCCGGATCACCCTTCAGCTCCGCGCCCAGTCGCGCGGCTAGATCACCCAGCTTCAGCGCCATCTTACGTCCGTATCAGGGCTGCTTGCGCAGTCGCTCCAGCACCTTGTCGGTGATGTTGGAACGGTCGCTGGCGTACACCACGCCGCTCTCCAGCACCAGGTCGACCTGGTCGTCCTTGGCCACCTGCACGATGATCTCGCCGATCACCTTGCGCAGTTTGCCCAGCTCCTCGTTCTGGCGCAGCGCCAGGTCTTCCTGGAACTCGTTCTGGGCGGACTTGAGCTTGCGCTGACGGGAGATGATGTCGCGCTCCAGCCGCTTGGATTCGGCCTCGCTCATGATGGCGCCATCGCGCTGCAGTTTTTCCTGCAGCTTGTTCATCTGATCCTGCTGCGCAACCAGGTCATCGTTACGGCGGGAAAACTCCTTCTTGAGCTTGTCACGCACGGCCTCAACCTGGGGTGCATCACGCAGCAGGCGCGGCACCTCAACGAAGGCAATCTTGTACTCGGCATAGGCCGCGCCCGCCTGACCCAGGGTCAGAGCGAACAGGCCGGTCATCAAAACTTTGCGCCATTGCGTCATCGGGGATCCCTCAGAAAGTAGTACCAAAGTTGAACTGGAAGGCCTGGGTCTCATCCTGGGACTTCTCGTTCAGGGGGTATGCGAAGCTGACCGTCAAAGCACCCAGCGGCGACAGCCAGGAGGCGCCGACGCCTGCGGAATAGCGCAGGTCACTCAGCTGGAAACCGGAAGATTCGGTGTCGAACACGTTACCTACATCCATGAAGGCCGCCATGCGCACGGACTCGACGTCAAAGGGCGGCGGGAACAGCAGTTCCAGGTTACCCACCAGCTGCAGATTGCCGCCCAGTGCCAGATCCACGCCACCGGTGGTGCGCGGCCCCAGGGTGTTGGCCTTGAAGCCACGTACCGTAGACGGTCCGCCGGCGAAGTAATTTTCGTACAGCGGCAACTGATCGGTATCGCCGTAACCCATACCGTAACCGACCTGGCCGTTGGCGGAGAACACCAGCGTACGCGTCAGTGGGAAGTAGCGACGGTGGCCGTAAGACACCTTGAAGAAGGTCAGGTCGCTGCCGGGCACGCTCATCTCGGCACCGAAGGACTGCACCGCACCGCGGTTGGGGAACAGCGCGGTATCCCGCGAGTCATGACGCCAGGAACCGTTGATCTTGAAGTTCAGGTAGCTGTCGCCGTAGGTGCCGATGAAATCGTTCAGCTCGTTGGAGGGCGTGCTGCCCGTCTTGAGTGATACCGACTCCAGGCCGAAACCGAAGTTGAAACGGTTGAACTCGCTCAGCGGGATACCGAAGGACACGTCTGCCACGCCGGTATCCGTGGTGTAGTTGACGATGTCCAGGTCCGAGTAATCGGTGGACTGGTAAGACAGGTTAAAGCCACGGCTGATACCGTCCACCGTGTAATACGGGTTCATATAGGACAGCTGGTAGCGGGTGTTGACGGAGCTGTTGTTGAAGGCGATGGCCACCCGTTTGCCGGTGCCCAGGAAGTTGTCCTGGGTGACGCTGGTGTTGAAGGTGATGCCGGAAGACTGGGAGAAACCCACGCCAGCCAGAAAGGCGCCGGAGGGCTTTTCCTTCACCGTCACGTTGACGTCCACCTGGTCGGTGCTGCCCGGCACCGCGGGAGTCTCCACGGTGACGTCCTCGAAATAGCCCAGCCGCTGCGCCCGCTCGCGGGACAGCTTGACCTTTTCGCTGGAGAACCAGGCCGATTCGAGCTGGCGGAACTCGCGCCGCACCACCTCGTCACGGCTGCGGTCGTTGCCGCGGATGTTCACCCGACGCACGTAGACGCGGTTGCCCGGATCGACGAAGAAGGTGATCGACACCGTCTTGTCGACGTTGTTGATCTCCGGGATGCTGTTGACGTTGGCGAAGGCGTAGCCCAGATCCGCCAGCTTCTGGCTGATACGGTCGGAGCTTTCCACCACCCGCTTGCGCGAGAAGGCCTCGCCACGACGCAGGTGGATCAGCGGGAACATGGTCTCCGGCTCGGTCACCAGTTCACCGGCCAGCTTGATGTCGGTGAGGGTGAACACCTCGCCCTCATCCAGGTTGACGGTGATGAAGATGTCCTTGCGGTCCGGCGAAATGGTCACCTGGGTGGAGGTGATGCGGAAATTCACAAAACCACGATTCAGGTAATAAGAGCGCAAGGTCTCCAGATCCGCGGCCAGCTTCTGCCGGGAGTACTGGTCTTCCTTGGTATAGAAGGCAAACCAGCCACCGGTCTGCAACTGGAACTCGTCCAGCAAGTCGTCTTCGTCGAAGGACGTCACGCCCACCAGGTTGATGCGCTTGATACGGGCGGTCTCGCCTTCACTGATGTTGATGCTGATGGCAACGCGGTTGCGCTCCAGCGGCGATACGTTGGAGCTGAGATTGACGCCGTACTTGCCCAGATTGAAGTACTGACGGCGCAGTTCCTGTTCGATCTTGTCCAGCACCGAACGGTTGAAGGTGCGCCCCGCCGCCAGGCCGATCTCCTTCAGACCCTTGAGCAACTCCTCCTTGTCGATGGACTTGTTGCCGGTGATGTCGATGCTCGAGATGGCCGGTCGCTCGGTGACCTGGATCACCAGCACCCCGCCGTCGCGCTCCAGACGGACATCCTTGAAGAAGCCGGTCTTGTACAAGGCCCGGATGACATCGCCGGTACTGGCGGTATCAAAGGTTTCGCCGGGTCGCACCGGCAGATAGTTGAACACGGTACCCGCAGCAATGCGCTGCAGACCCTCCACCCGGATATCGGTGACCTTGAAAGTCTCCGCGATCGCCTGTAGAGGGCTGACCAAGAGCAACATCAGGACCGCTGCAGCGGCCGCAGAAAGAGAGCGCAAACGCATGGGACAGTGCTTAATCGTTGTTGTGAATTCACTGACGACCCGGAGGTCGCAAAGGGGGCTAGTATAAGGGAAGCGCGCACCCAAAAGTAGCCGCAGAGAAGCGGGCCCGAATCAGCCCAGGAAGCGATTCAAATCGACGTAGAAGGCCACCAGCATCAGGGTCAGCAGCAACACCAGGCCAACCCGCTGAGCCTGCATCATCACCGCCTCGGACAAGGGCTTGCCGCGCACGCCCTCAATCAGGAAATACACCAGGTGGCCGCCGTCCAGCACCGGAACGGGCAGCAGGTTGAGCACGCCCAGGCTGACGCTGACCACCGCCAGAAACTTGACGAAATACAACCAGCCGATGCTGGCACTCTTGCCCGCTGCGTCAGCGATGGTCAAGGGCCCGCTCAGGTTCTTCACCGAGGCGTGGCCGGTGAGGATACGCCCCATCACCTTCAGGGTCAGCACCGAAAAGTCCCAGGTCCGTACCACCGCCTCCGGCAGCGCCTGCAGGGGCGGCAGCCGGTAGGTCACCTGATAACGCTCCAGCAGTCCTTCAGGGCGCTGGGCGGTGGCACCGATGCGGCCGATGGTCCGCCCACCCGCCTCGACCGCGGCCGGCACCAGCAACAGTGACAACTCGCCACCGGCACGGCTGACCACCACCTGGATCGGCTGATCCGCACGCTCACGCACGTAGTTGGCAAATGCCTGCCAGTCCGCCACCGGCTGGCCATCGACGCGTTGAATGAGATCACCGCTCCGCAGGCCCGCCGCCTCCGCCGGCTCACCGGCCAGCACCTGATCCACCACCGGCGGCAGCTGCGGCCGCTCCGGACTGATGCCCAGATCCGCCAGCAGATCCTCGCTTTCGGCCGGATCCTGCAGCGAACCGGCAGGCACCGCGCGCACCCGTGCCTGGCCCTGCGCATCGGTTACCACCACCTGCATGGGAACATCGGTCACCGCGCCGACCGTCAGACCGTAGAAGGCCTGTGACCAGGTTGGCGTGGCTTCACCGTTGATGGCGGTGATCTCGTCGCCGGATGTGAAGCCGGCTTGAGCGGCGATGGAACCGGGCACCACCTCTCCCACCAAGGGCCGGCTGCCGGTCTCGCCGGCCACCAGGATCAGCCAGAAGGCGAAGATCGCGAACAGGAAGTTGAACGCCGGCCCGGCAGCCACCACCGCGGTGCGTACCGCCAGCGACTTGTTGTTGAAGGCGCGGTGCCGCTCCGCTGCCGGCACCGGCGCCTCGCGCTCATCCAGCATCTTCACGTAGCCGCCCAGGGGGATGGCCGCCACCACGTACTCGGTACCGTCCCGGGCCTTGCGCTGCCACAGCGGGCGGCCGAAGCCGATGGAGAAACGCAGCACCCGCACGCCAAGCCGTCGCGCCACCCAGAAATGGCCGAACTCATGCACCGCCACCAGCAGGGCAATCGCGATGATGAAGAACAGCACCTTGTAGAGAAAGTCTTCCATGCTCACAGGTGACCACTTGTGGAGAGGGTTTGTTCCGCCAGCGCCCGGGCCTCGGCATCCGCTGCCAGCAGGGCATCCAGGCTGCTGGCATCGCCGCCAGGCATACGTTCCAGCACCGAAGCGATCATCCCGGCGATGGCGGTGAAACCCATTCGGCCATCCAGGAAGGCCGCCACGGCGACCTCATTGGCGGCATTGAGCACCGCCGGCGCCGCACCGCCGGCGCGGATCGCCTGGTAGGCCAGCGCCAGGCAGGGAAAGCGGTCGAAGTCCGGTTCCTCGAAGTCCAGCCGGGCGATATCGAACAGGTTCAGGCTGGCTACACCCGAGGTGATCCGCTCCGGCCAGGCCAGGGCGTGGGCGATGGGCGTACGCATGTCCGGATTGCCAAGCTGCGCCAGCACCGAACCGTCGGCGTACTCCACCATGGAATGAATCACGCTCTGGGGGTGCACCACCACCTGGATCTGTTCGGGCGCAGCGTCGAACAGCCAGCGTGCCTCGATCACCTCCAGCCCCTTGTTCATCATGGTGGCCGAATCCACCGAGATCTTGCGCCCCATGTCCCAGTTGGGATGGTTGCAGGCCTGCTCGGGGGTCACATCGACGAGTTCGTCCAGGGCCCGGGTGCGGAACGGTCCGCCGGAGGCGGTGAGCAGGATGCGTCGCACACCCACCGGCGTCAGCCCGCGGGCATAGTCCGCCGGCATGCACTGGAACACCGCGTTGTGCTCGCTGTCGATGGGCAGCACCTGGGCGCCGTGCTGGCGGACCGCATCCATGAACAACTGGCCGGACACCACCAGGGCCTCCTTGTTCGCCAGCAGGATGCGCTTGCCGGCGCGCACCGCCGCCAGGGTCGGCAGCAGGCCGGCGGCGCCGACGATGGCCGCCATCACCTGCTCGGCCTGCGGGTGGCAGGCGGCCGCCGCCAGCCCCTCATCACCTGCCAGCACCTGGGTGCCGGGCAGATCGACAAGTTCCCGGGCCAGCGCCACGGCGCTGTCGGAATCGGCCATGGCCGCGATCTCGGGGCGGAAGCGTCGACACTGCTCGGCCAGCTTGGCCACGTCGCGGTTGGCGGTGAGCGCCACAACCCGGTACTTGTCCGGATGCCGACCCAACACATCCAGGGTGCTGACGCCGATGGAGCCGGTAGCCCCGAGCACGCTGACGCCGATCACGCCCCGCGCTCCAGCAGCCACAACAGCGCGGCGAACACCGGTGCGGCGGCGATCAGGCTGTCGACGCGGTCCAGCACCCCCCCATGACCGGGCAGCAATTGGCCGCTGTCCTTCACCCCTGCCTGGCGCTTGACCGCGCTCTCGGCCAGGTCGCCGGCCACCGACACGATGGCCACCAGCACGAACAGCCCGGCCATCGTCATCATGCCCAGTTCCGGGATCAGCTGGATACGGCCCAGCCCGGCACCGAACAGCGCCGCTGCCACCAGGGCGCCACCCAGCCCGGCCAGGGTCTTGCCCGGGCTGATCATCGGTGCCAGCTTGCGCTTGCCCCAGGCACGCCCGGCGAAATAGGCGGCCGAATCGGCCAGCCACACCAGTACCAGCAGCGACAGCAACAGTGCAGGACCACCGGGCCGGGCATGCAGCCAGACCACTGCCACCCAGGTCAGCACCAGGCACACCAGGCCCAGGACCAGGGTGCCGGGGCGGCGCTCGCGGATCAGCGCCAGCGGCTTGCGCCGGGTGAACACCAGCACCGCCAGGCCGGCCCACAGCAGGGCATCGGCCAGCAACAGCCAGGCGGTGAAATCGGCATACAGGCGTGCCCACAATAGCGACTGGGCAACACCCGCCAGGACCATCAGCGCGGGCGCCGGCCAGCCGGAAAACCCGGTCATCAGCGCCAGTTCACGCACGCCCAGCAGCACGAACACGCCCAGTACCGGGGCCAGGTAGACGGTGGGCAGATACCAGACACCGCCGACCACCAGCGGCAGCAATACCAGCGCCGTGAGCACACGCTGCCAGAGCATCAGTTCTCTTCCTGGCGGCTGAGCTGAGCGCCGGTGCGGCCGAAGCGCCGCTGACGGCCGGCAAAATCCTCGATGGCCGCGCCCAGCGCCGCCTGGTCGAAGTCCGGCCACAGGATGTCGGTGAAATAGAGTTCCGCGTAGGCGCTCTGCCACAGCAGGAAGTTGCTGATGCGCCGATCACCGCCGGTACGGATGAACAGGTCCGGATCCGGCAGATCGGGAAAACTCAGTGCGGCGCCTAGCCTGGCCTCGTCGATATCCGCGGGATCGAGCTTGCCGTCACGCGCCTGCTCGGCCAGCCGGCGGGCCGCCTGGGTGATATCCCATCGACCGCCGTAGTTGGCTGCTACCTGCAGGACCAGGCCGGTATTGCCGGCCGTGATGGCCTCGGTTTCGGCGATGCGTTTCTGCAGCTTGTCGGAAAAGGCGCTGCGATCGCCGATGACGCTGAGGCGGATATTGTTGTCCTTCATGCGCCGCGCCTCTTTCTGCAGGGCGCTGAGGAACAGGTCCATCAGCATCTTCACTTCCAGCGCCGGGCGGCGCCAGTTTTCGCTGCTGAAGGCGAACAGGGTGAGCACCTCCACCCCCAGGCGGGCACATTCCTCCACGGTGGCACGCACCGCGCCCACACCGGCGCGATGGCCCGCGTGACGGGCCTGACCGCGACGTTCCGCCCAGCGTCCGTTGCCATCCATGATGATGGCGACATGGCGGGGGATGCCGCTGCTACCGGAAGCGGTCTGCGTTTTCTGCACCTGATCCGTCACGCCGAGCGCCCCGAGCAGCCATCTCATATCGCCATGAGGTCGGCTTCTTTCTGCTCCACCAGCCCGTCGATTTCCTTGATGTGCTGGTCCGTCAGCTTCTGGATGATCTCCTGGCCACGACGTTCGTCGTCCTCGGAGATCAGCTTGTCCTTGACCAGGTCCTTGAGATCGCCGTTGGCATCACGGCGGATATTGCGGATGGCCACCTTGGCCTGCTCGCCCTCGTGGCGCACCAGCTTGCTCATGTCCCTGCGACGCTCTTCGGTAAGCGGCGGCAGCGGCACGCGGATGTTGTTGCCCGCGGTGTTCGGGTTCAGGCCCAGGTCGGATTCCATGATGGCCTTTTCCACGGCCTTCACCATGGGCTGTTCCCAGGGCTGGATCACCAGGGTACGACTGTCCTCCACGCTGACCGCGGCCACCTGCTTTAGCGGGGTGTCCACGCCGTAGTAGCTGACCATGATGTGGTCCAGCAGGCTGGGATGGGCGCGCCCGGTGCGCAGCTTGGCGAGACCGTCGGACAGGGTCTCCACGCTCTTGGCCATGCGGCTGGCGGCATCTTTTTTGATATCGTCGATCATCGCTTGTCTCCGCTGGTCACCAGGGTACCGATTTCTTCACCACGCACCAGGCGCATCAGCGCACCGGCCTCGTTGATGTTGAGCACCCGCAGGGGCATGTTCTGGTCGCGACACAACACCACGGCGGTGGCGTCCATCACGCCCAGGTTGTCGGTCAGCACCTGGTCATAGCTGAGTTGGGTGTAGAGCTTGGCGTTAGGATCCTTGACCGGGTCGGCAGTGTATACGCCATCGACCTTGGTGGCCTTGATCAGCAAATCGGCACCGATCTCGATGGCACGCAGGCTGGCGGCCGAATCGGTGGTAAAGAAGGGGTTGCCGGTACCGGCCGCCATGATGACCACACGGCCCTTTTCCAGGTGCCGCACGGCGCGGCGCCGAATGTAGTCCTCGGCCACCTGATTGATCTTGAGTGCGGACATTACCCGCACCGGGACATTACGCTTTTCCAGCGCGTCCTGCATGGCCAGGGAATTCATCACCGTGGCCAGCATGCCCATGTGGTCACCGACCACACGGTCCATGCCACCACCCGCCAAACCTGCACCGCGGAAGATGTTGCCCCCGCCGATGACCAGCCCGATCTCCACGCCTGCCGCCACCAGTTCGGCGATCTCGTCAGCCACCCGGCCGATAACGTCGGGGTCGATGCCAAAATCGCTGGCCCCCATCAGGGCCTCACCGCTGAGCTTCAGCAGAATGCGTCGATGGGCTATGTCATCGCTCATAAGGGTACGTTCACCTCCGCGGTACAGTTTGTCGGAGTAGCTTACTCGCCACGTACGGCCTTGGCCTGGGCCGCGACCTCGTCGGCAAAGTTCTCCACTTTCTTCTCGATGCCCTCACCCACTTCGAAGCGGATGAAGCCATTGACCTTGGCACCCTTGGCGCCGAGCAGTTTGCCGACGGTGGTATCCGGATCCTTGACGAAAGGCTGGCCCACCAGGGTGATCTCGGCCAGGTACTTGCGGATGCGGCCGTCGATCATCTTTTCGATGATGTTGTCCGGCTTGCCGCTGTCCTTGGCCTGGGCGGTGAAGATCTCGCGCTCCTTGTCCAGCAGGTCGGCAGGGACCTGTTCTTCGGACACGCACACCGGGCGGCTGGCCGCGATGTGCATGGCAATGTCACGGCCCAGCTCATCGTCGCCACCTTCCAGGTCCACCATCACGCCGATGCGGTCGCCGTGGAGATAGCTGGAGATGGTGCCATCGGTGGTCACCCGCTCGAAGCGACGCACCGCCATGTTCTCGCCGATCTTCGAGACCAGGGCCTCGCGGGCCTGCTCGATGGTGGTGTCCTCGCCCTCGTGCAGGGGCTGGCTCATCAGCTCGGCCACGTCCGCAGCGCCGCCGCCCAGGGCGCGCTCGGCAACGGCATTGGCGAAGGACAGGAAGTTCTCGTCCTTGGCCACAAAGTCCGTTTCGCAGTTCACTTCCACGATAACGGCGTTCTTGCCGTCAGCACTGGTGTTCACCAGGATGACACCCTCGGCGGCGGTACGGCCGGCCTTCTTGGCGGCCTTGGCCTGACCGGACTTGCGCATCTCCTCGATGGCAAGCTCGATATCGCCGTTGCTGTCCACCAGGGCCTTCTTGCATTCCATCATGCCGGCGCCGGTGCGCTCACGCAGTTCCTTAACCATAGAGGCAGTGATCGCCATGCTTGTCACCTCGATCTGAATTCTTTGAACCAATTTGTAAATCGCCCCCGGCCGGCATGCCAGCCAGGGGCTCGGGTACTGTCAGCGTTACCGCCAGCCGCTAGCTCAGCTGGCCGCTTCCTGTACCTCGACCATGTCGTCGGCAGCGCCCACGTTCTGGGCAGCGGCTGCACGACCTTCCAGGATCGCCGCGGAGGCGCCCTGCACGTACAGCTGCACCGCGCGGATGGCGTCGTCGTTGCCCGGGATCACGTAATCGATCTGGTCCGGGTTGTTGTTGGTATCGACCACGCCGATGACCGGGATGCCCAGCTTCTTGGCCTCGGCCACGGCGATATCCTCGTGACCGGTGTCGATGACGAACATGGCGTCGGGCAGACCGTTCATGTTCTTGATGCCGCCCAGGCTCAGGTTCAGCTTGGCCATCTCGCGCTTCAGGCCCAGGGCCTCTTTCTTGTTGAAGCGGGAATCCATGGAGCCGTCGGCGGCCATGGCTTCCAGGTCCTTCAGGCGCTTGACGGACTGCTTGATGGTCTTGAAGTTGGTCAGCATGCCGCCCAACCAGCGATGGTTGACGTAAGGCATGCCGCAACGCTCGCCTTCTTCGCGCACGGTGTCGCGCGCAGCGCGCTTGGTGCCGACGAACAGGATCTTGCCGCCGTTGGAGGCCAACTTGCCGATGAAATTCATGGCATCGTTGTACAGGGGCAGGGTCTTTTCGAGGTTGACGATGTGGATCTTGTTACGGTGACCGAAGATGTACGCACCCATCTTGGGGTTCCAGTAACGGGTCTGGTGACCGAAATGCACGCCAGCTTCGAGCATCTGGCGCATAGATACTTTGCTCATGGGAAAACTCCTAATCGGGTTAAGCCTCCACGCACCCCGGCCGCCAACCCTTGCGGGCACCCAGGCGAACCAGTGAGTCAGTGCGTGTGTGAATTTTCGGGAAGCCCGGCAAATGGATCCGTCAGATTCATTCCGGACTTCCCGGCCAACGGCGGTTTGCCGTCAGGCGGCGCGTTTTATACCATAGCGACCCACCCGCCACAACGGCCCTCTTGGCGGCAAGATCTTGTTTTCCCGCCCATCTTTCCGGAATCCCCCGCCCCATGAGCATCACCATCAAGACCCCAGAAGAAATCGAAAAGATGCGCGTCGCCGGGCGGCTGGCCGCCGAGGTGCTGGAAATGATCGGCGAACACGTCCAGGCGGGCGTCACCACCGACGATCTGGACCGCATCTGCCACGATCATATCGTCAACGTGCAGAACGCCATTCCCGCCCCGCTCAACTACCGCGGCTTCCCCAAGTCCATCTGCACCTCGGTCAACCACTGCGTGTGCCACGGCATCCCCAGCAACAAGCGGCTGAAGAACGGCGATGTCATCAATATAGATGTCACGGTCATCAAGGACGGTTTCCACGGCGACACCAGCAAGATGTTCTTCGTCGGCGAACCCTCCATCCTGGCCAAGCGACTGGCCGGCATCACCCAGCAGGCCATGTGGAAGGGCATCGAACTGGTGCGTCCCGGCACCACCCTGGGCGACATCGGTCACGCCATCCAGACCTTCGTGGAAGCCAACAACTATTCGGTGGTGCGCGAATACTGCGGCCACGGCATCGGTCGCGAATTCCACGAGGACCCGCAGATCCTGCACTACGGCACTGCCGGCAGCGGCATGGCGCTGAAGGCCGGCATGTGCTTCACCATCGAACCCATGGTCAACGCCGGCAAGCGCCAGGTGAAGCTGCTGCCGGACGGCTGGACCGTGGTCACCAAGGACCGCAAGCTGTCCGCCCAGTGGGAGCACACCATCCTGTGCACCGAGGACGGCTACGAGGTGCTCACCCTGCGCCAGGAAGAACGGGGCGACCAGACCGCCAAGGCGGGCTGAGATCATGCCGGATCAGCATCTGGCCACCCTCGACGCCGCGCTGGCCAGCGGCACCCCGGCCAGCCGGCTGAGCGATTTCAAGAGCAGCCTGAAGGCCGGCGCCGCCAGCCTGGCCGAGCGGTTTGCCGCCGGCGAGGCCGCCGAGGACCTGGTGCGGGCCCGGGCCGACTTCATCGACCAGATCATGGCCCGCGCCTGGGCCGCGCACATGCCGGCAGACGCCGCCGCCACCCTGATCGCCGTGGGCGGCTATGGCCGCGGCGAGCTGCACCCCGCCTCGGACGTGGACGTGCTGATCCTCACCCGCGACGACCCCGCGACCCTGGCCGGGTCCATCGAGGCGCTGATCATGTTCCTGTGGGACATCGGCCTGGAAATCGGCCACAGCGTGCGCACCCTGGCACAGACCCTGGAGGAGGCCGAGGCGGACGTCACCGTCATCACCAACCTGATGGAGTCGCGCCCGCTGGCCGGTGACGCCGGCCTGTTCGACGCCATGCGCACCGCCACCGGCCCGGACCGCCTGTGGCCCAGCGACAAATTCTTCGCCGCCAAGATTGCCGAACAGCAGGCCCGCCACCGCAAGTTCGGCGACACCGCCTACAACCTGGAACCCAACATCAAGGAAAACCCGGGCGGACTGCGCGACATCCAGATGATCGACTGGGTGGCCAAGCGCCATTTCGGCGCCGAGCGCATGTCGGACCTGGTGACCCACGGTTTCCTCACCGACACCGAGTACCAGGCGCTCAAGGACGGCCAGGCGCTGCTGTGGCGCATCCGCTTCGCCCTGCACCTGCTCACCGGCCGGCACGAGGACCGGCTGCTGTTCGAGCACCAGCGCGAGTTGGCCAGGCAGTTCGGCTACGCCGATGATGGCAGCAACCTGGCGGTCGAGCAGTTCATGCAGCGCTACTACCGCACCGTGATGGAGCTGAACCGGCTCAACGAAATGCTGCTGCAGCTGTTCCAGGAGGCCATCCTGCTGGCCGGCACACCTGCGCAGATCATCCCCATCAACAAGCGCTTCCAGGGCCGCAACGGCTACCTGGAGGTGACCGACGCCAGCATCTTCGCCCGCTACCCGCTGGCCATGCTGGAGGTGTTTCTGGTGTTCCAGCAGCACCCGGAACTGACCGGCGTGCGCGCCAGCACCATCCGCCTGATCCGCGCCCACCGTCACCTGATCGACAAGCGTTTTCGCGCCGACATCAAGGCCCGCTCGCTGTTCATGGAGATCTTCCGCCAGCCGGCCGGCCAGACCCACACCCTGCGTCGCATGAACCGTTACGGCGTGCTGGCGCGCTACATTCCGGCCTTCGGCAATATCGTCGGGCGCATGCAGTACGACCTGTACCACGTGTACACCGTGGACGAGCACACCCTGACGCTGATCCGCAACCTGCGGCGCTTCTCGGTACCGGAATTCGCCCACGAGTTCCCCGAGTGCAGCCGGGTGTTCCACGAGATCCCCAAGCCGGAACTGCTCTACCTGGCCGGGCTGTTCCACGACATTGCCAAGGGCCGCGGCGGCGATCACTCGGAACTGGGTGCCGAGGACGCCTGGGCATTCTGCAAGGCGCACCACCTGTCGGACTACGACACCGGCCTGGTGTCCTGGCTGGTGCGCTCCCACCTGCTGATGTCCATGACCGCCCAGCGCAAGGACATCGAGGACCCGGAAATCATCCAGGATTTCGCTGCCACCGTGGGCGACCCCAACCGCCTGCGCTACCTGTACCTGCTGACGGTGGCGGATATCCGCGCCACCTCGCCGCAGCGTTGGAACTCCTGGAAGAATGCCCTGCTGAACCAGTTGTACAAGGCCACCATGAGCGCCCTGGACCGTGGCCTGGACAACCCCCAGGCCCAGGACGAACTGATCCAGCGCCGCCGCGTGGAAGCCCTGCGCCTGCTCACCGAGCGCGGCTATGCCGAGGCAGACGTGGTGCAGCTGTGGATGCAGCTGGACGTGGACTACTTCATGCACGCCACCCCGGACGAGATCGCCTGGCACACCAGCCGCGTTCTGGACATCGGCCCGCCCGCCACCCCGGTGGTGGAACTGCGCGCCGAGAGCCATCGCGGCTGCACCGAGATCTTCGTCTACAGCCAGGATCGCGACCGGCTGTTCGCCCACTCCACCGCGCTGATCGACCAACTGGGGCTGAACATCCAGGGCGCGCGCATCCAGACCACCGGCGACGGCCGTGCCATGAACAGCTACTACGTGCTGGGCCAGGACGACGACACCATCGGCGCGCTGCTCGACCGCCAGCAGATCGTTCACACCCTGCAGCACGGCCTGGCCGAGCCGGACAGCTTCGACCCCAACATAAGCCAGCGCATGCCGCGCCGGATCAAGTCTTTCATCACCCCGCCCCAGGTCAGTTTTGTCGAGGACGAGGCCAACAGCCGCACCGAGTTGCTGCTCACCGCCACCGACAGCCGCGGCCTGCTGTCGCGGGTTGGTCAGGTGTTCACCCGCCTGGGCGTGCGGCTGATCAGCGCCAAGGTCGCCACCATCGGTGCCCAGGCCCAGGACACCTTCCTGATCAGTACCCGGGATGGTGCGCCGATCGATGATGCCGAGCTGCAGCAGGCCATCCGCGCCGATCTCACCGAGACACTCAGCCACGACTGATCATCAGTGCCGGGCATTCGCAAACTGCCACACCCTTGCAGGCCGCGGCCACAATCGTGTTTCATAACATCCGGCCACGCCTGAACACCAAGCAGACGGAAACCATCGCCATGAACCTAGTGCTTGTCACCGATCTCCGTGCCGCTGCCCTGCTGATGGTCGCCGTCCTCGGCTGCGCTCATGGCGGCCCGGCCAGTGCCGCCAGGCTGCAGACCGGCGAGCAGGTCTACCAGGATGTTTGCCAGACCTGCCATGCCAGCGGGCTGGCCGGATCGCCGAAGTACGGCGATGAGGCCACCTGGGACGCCCTGCTGGCCGAGGGCCAGACGGTGCTTACCGCCCACGGCTGGGTGGGGGTGCGCGCCATGCCGCCCAAGGGCGGCAAGCCCGACTTGAAGCTCGAGGAATTCGCCCGCGCGGTGGCCTTCATGGCCCGTGCCGGTGGCGCCGACTGGCAGGACCCCGACCCGGCCATGCTGGCCGACATCAAGGTGGAGATCGACAAGCGCATCGCCGCCCTCAAGGCCGAGCCGGCTGCAGAATAAGTCCTCAGCCGGCGACGAATTCCAGGGCGTTGCCATCCGGGTCGCGGCAGAAAAAGGCGGCACGACCGGAGCGGGAACGGCTCACCTTGACGCCCGCCGCCTCCAGCCGTCCGGCCAGCCCCTCCAGGTCCGCCACCCGAAAGGCGGCGTGACGATCCCGACCGCCATGGCTGGGGCGACCCGCTACCGGGTCAGGGTTGGGTACTTGCAGCAGGTGAATCTGCTGCCCACCCACGCTCAACCAGGCACCGGGGTAACCCAGGTCAGGACGCGATGCATCCACGGGCAGACCCAGCAGGTCGCGATAAAAGGCCAGTGCACGGGCGGTGTCCGCCACGATGAAGCTGACATGGTGAATGCTGATCTGACTCATGGCGCTCCAGGCGTTTGCAAAAAGATTTACGGGTACAGTGCTAGCGACGGGTAGCCGCCACCAGCCCTGCGCCCAGGATCAGCGCACCACCCAGCCATTCCCGGGCGGTCATGGTCTCGCCGGCCAGCAGCCAGGCCGACAGCGCCCCGGCGAAGATCTCGAACAGCATGATCACCGCCGAGCGCTGCACCGGCATGTGGGTGACCCCGTAGATGGTCGCCAGGGTGCAGGTGAAGAAACCCAACACGCCCAGCAGCACTGCGCCACCCCAGGCCAGCGGAGTGGCCTGCGGCACGGGGATATCGCCTCCCTTGACCAGCAACACGGCGATCACCACCACCCCCACCCAGGCCGCCATCGTCTTCAGCCGCACCGACACCGCGCCCAGGCGCCGGGTCGCCACGTTGGACAGGGCAAAGGCCAGGCCGGCGGAAAAGGCCAGCCAGTCGGCCCGGGTGGGCGGCCATTCCAGGCCGATGCCCGGCTCCCACAGCATGGCGATGGCGCCCACCAGCCCGACCGGCACGGTCAGCCAGGTGATCCGGTCCAGGCGCTCGCCCAGCAGCCCCCAGGCCAGCAGCGAGGCCCACACCGGCGACAGGTAGAACAGCAGCAGCACCCGTACCACCTCGCCCTCGATCACCGCCAGCACGAAGGCCACGTTGGCCCAGCCCGCGGCCAGCGCCAGCAGCAGCAGCCAGATCGGCGCCGGGCGCACCCGCCAGGGCGACTGCCCCAGCCACATCAGCGGCAGCATCACCGCCATCGCCGCCAGGTAGCTGACCAGGGTCTGCCAGGTGCCGCTGATGCCGGCGGACTCCAGCAGCCGCAACGGAAACCACAGCATCCCCCAGAAGGTGGCGGCATACAGCAGGCTGAACACGGGCCAGGCGGCCCGGCCGGCGGGCGCGGCGATTGGTGAGTGGCTGTCGGTAGTCATATAATTGCGCGCTTGTGCCGCCGCCGGCGGTCAATTTCGATTCTGACAGACGCCCTGAGGGCGCTGTCTATAAGGTGCTCAGGCTCACGGCATGAACGGCGATCTGGCAAGACTCCAGCCCTACCCCTTCGAGAAGCTCAACGCGCTGAAGGCCGGCACCACGCCGCCCGCGGCATTGGAGCACATCGCCCTGTCCATCGGCGAGCCCAAGCACGCCACGCCGCGGCTGATCAGCGAGGCGGTGCTCGAACACCTGCACCAGCTGGCGGTGTATCCGACCACCAAGGGCATCCCGGCGCTGCGCCAGGCCATCGCCGACTGGCTGACCCGCCGCTTCGCCCTGCCGGCAGGCAGCGTGGATGCCGACAGCCAGGTGCTGCCGGTGAACGGCACCCGCGAGGCGCTGTTCGCCTTCGCCCAGGCGGTGGTGGACCGCAGCCGCCCCGACGCCCTGGTGCTGTCGCCCAACCCGTTCTACCAGATCTACGAGGGCGCGGCCCTGCTGGCCGGCGCCACCCCGCACTTCCTGCCCTGCACCCCGGAGACCGGCCTGATGCCGGACTTCGACGCGGTGGACGCGGCCACCTGGGCGCGCTGCCAGTTGCTGTTCATCTGCACGCCGGGCAATCCCACCGGCGCGGTGCTGCCCATCGAGACCCTGCAGCAGCTGATCCGCCTGGCCGAGCAGCACGACTTCGTCATCGCCTCCGACGAGTGCTACTCGGAGATCTACTTCGACGAGGCCAGCCCGCCGGTGGGCCTGCTGCAGGCCGCCGCCGCCATGGGCAACACGGATTTCAAACGCTGCGTGGTGTTCCACAGCCTGTCCAAGCGCTCCAACGCGCCGGGGCTACGCTCGGGCTTCGTCGCCGGCGATGCCGCGGTGCTGGCGGATTTTCTCAGCTATCGCACCTACCACGGCTGCGCCATGCCGCTGCAGCACCAGATGGCCAGCATCGCGGCCTGGCGCGACGAGACCCACGTGGTGGAGAACCGCCGCCTGTACCGGGAGAAGTTCGACGCCGTGCTGGATATCCTGGGCAACTGCCTGGATGTGCAGCGCCCGGACGCCGCCTTCTACCTGTGGCCCAAGACGCCCATCGCCGACACCGACTTCGCCCGCGGCCTGTTCGACCAGCAGCACGTGACCGTGCTGCCCGGCAGCTACCTGTCGCGCAGCGTCGCCGGCCACAATCCCGGCGCCGGCCACGTGCGCATGGCGCTGGTGGCCCCGCTGGACGCCTGCGTGGACGCCGCGCGCCGCATCAAGACCTACACCGAATCCCTTTAATCGAAACCGAACCGCACGAGAGGACGCCCCATGAGCGACATCCAGAACATCATCGAAGAAGCCTTCGAGAACCGCGCCGAGATCACCCCGCGCAGCGTCGACACCGTGGTGCGCGACGCCGTGATGGAGGCCATCGAGCAGATCGACAAGGGCGAGCTGCGCGTGGCCGAGAAGCAGGGCGGCGACTGGATCGTCAACGAATGGGCCAAGAAGGCCGTACTGCTGTCGTTCCGCATCAACGACAACGAGTTCATGAAGGGCGGCTTCACCAACTACTGGGACAAGGTGCCGTCCAAGTACGCCGACTACAACTCCCGCGACTTCCGCGAGTCCGGCGTGCGCGTGGTGCCGCCGGCCTCGGTGCGCAAGGGCGCCTATATCGCCCCGTCCTGCGTGCTGATGCCCTCCTACGTGAACATCGGTGCCTATGTGGATTCCGGCACCATGGTCGACACCTGGGCCACCGTCGGTTCCTGCGCCCAGATCGGCAAGAACGTGCACCTGTCCGGCGGCGTCGGCATCGGCGGCGTGCTGGAGCCGCTGCAGGCGGCACCCACCATCATCGAGGACAACTGCTTCATCGGCGCCCGTTCCGAGGTGGTCGAGGGCGTGATCGTCGAGGAAGGCTCGGTGATCTCCATGGGCGTGTACATCGGCCAGTCCACCCGCATCTACGACCGCGAGAACGACGAGATCCTGTACGGCCGCGTGCCGGCCGGTTCCGTGGTGGTATCCGGCAACCTGCCCTCCAAGGACGGTAAGTACAGCCTGTACTGCGCGGTGATCGTCAAGAAGGTCGATGCCAAGACCCTGTCCAAGGTCGGCATCAACGAGCTGCTGCGCGACATCTGATCCCGGTCAGGGCACGGCGGGCTTGCCGCCCCCGTGTCCTAAAGAAATCCCCCCCCTCTGCCGCTAAACCGGACACGACATGAACGCCACGCTCTACGGCATACGCAACTGCGATACCGTCAAGAAGGCCAGAAAATGGCTGGAAGCCCATGAGGTGAACTACACCTTCCATGACTTTCGCGATGATGGACTTGACCCCAGGACGCTCTCCAAGTGGACCGCGCAACTGGGTTGGGAGGCCCTGCTTAACCGCCGCAGCACCAGCTGGCGGCAACTGGAAGAGGCCGACAGGACCGGTCTCGATGCCACCAAAGCGCAGGCCCTGATGTTGCGCCAGCCGACGCTGATCAAACGACCGGTGCTGGAAGGGCAGGATCAGGTGCTGGTGGGGTTCTCGGAACAGACCTACCAAGGACTGTTCGATGGAGATGAGCCAAACTGAGGACAGGGGTCTCCACGGGGCACGGCAGACAGCGAATAAGGATGTCCGGATGGAGATGAAAACTAACCGCCCCCCCCGCCTGACACGGCTCCGTCGTCATGGCCTGACCCTTGCCGGCATCGCAGCCCTGACCCTGGCCGGCTGTAGCGACCAGCAGCAGACCGCCACCACTCCGAGATTCGAGGCCGCCCCGGTCGCCCAGGCCGCCCAGGCGACGGTCTACCGCTTCGGCATCCACCCGCTGCACAATCCCACCCGGCTGCACGAGATCTTCGGCCCGGTGATGGCATACCTGGACCGTCACATTCCGGGCAGCAACTTCCGCGTCGAGGCCTCGCGCAACTACGCTGCCTATGACGAAAAGCTGTTCGCCGGCGAGTTCCACTTCTCCCTGCCCAACCCGTATCAAACCATCGCCAGCCTGGACAAGGGTTACCGGGTGTTCGGCAAGATGGGCGATGACGACAACTTCCGCGGCATCTTCCTGGTGCGCAAGGACAGCGGCATCCAGGAGATCGGCGACCTGAAGGGCAAGGCCGTCAGCTACCCCGCCCCCACGGCCCTGGCCGCCACCATGATGCCGCAGTACTACCTGCAGCAGCATGGCCTGGATGTGATGCGCGAGGTGGACAACCGCTACGTGGGCTCGCAGGAGTCCTCCATCATGAACGTGTTCCTGGGCCACACCGTGGCCGGCGCCACCTGGCCGCCGCCCTGGCGGGCACTCAGCAAGGAGCGCCCGGAACTGGCCGAACAACTGGAAGTGAAATGGCAGACCGAGCCGCTGCCCAACAACGGCCTGGTGGTGCGCAAGGACATGCCGCAAGATCTGGTCGACAAGGTCAGTGAACTGCTGTTCAAGCTACACACCCACCAGGAAGGCAGGGAGATGCTGGAACGCATGGAACTGTCGCGCTTTGAACCGGCCACCGACGCCACCTATGAACCGGTGCGCACCTTCCTAAAGGCCTTTGCCGAGCAGGTCCGTCAGCCGCGAGAGGAATCGTAACCACCATGTTGCGCTGGCTCCGCCGCCAACTGACGGGCTCGTTGCGCCGCCAACTGGTGATCGGCATTGCCGCGGTGCACGCGGTGCTGATGTCGATCTTCATCATCGATCTGGTGTCACGCCAGAGCGACTTCCTGCATGAACAGTCCCTGGCCCAGGCACACAGTGTCGCCGACACCCTGGCCGCCAACGCCACCTCCTGGGTGCTGGCCTACGACCTGGTCGGTCTGGAAGAGGTAATCCGCTCCCAGTCCAAGTATCCGGGCCTGACCTACGCAATGATCCTGTCACAGGAAGGAGAAGTGCTGGCCCATACCGTCCCGGACATCATCGGTCGTTTTGCCAGTGACCCCTTGAGCCGCGACCTGCTGCGCCGGACACCGCAAGCACAACTGCTGACCGACAACGCGCAGCTGATCGACGTGGCGGCGCCGGTGTTGGCCAATGGCGCCCTGATCGGCTGGGCGCGCGTCGGCCTGAGCCAGGAAAGCAACCTGGCCGGCCTGCAGGTCATCACCCGCGACGGCCTGCTGTATACCGTGCTGGCCATCACCGTCGGCATCGTGTTCGCCATCCTCATGGCCCGCGGCCTGTCCCGCGGGCTGTACCAGTTGATCAACGTCACCGGCCGCATCCGCGGCGGCGAGCGGGCGGTACGGGTGGCACTGGCGCGCGACGACGAAGTGGGCAAGCTGGCGCAAAACTTCAACCGCATGCTCGACACCCTGGAGCATACCGAGGCGCAACTGGCTGCCGACCAGCAACGCTTCGACCTGGCCATGCGCGGCGCCAATGACGGCCTGTGGGATTGGGACGCACAGACGGACAAGGTCTACTACTCGGATCGCTGGAAAGAGATGCTCGGTTACGCACCGGATGAGATCAGCAACAGCTACAGCGAATGGTCCGACCGCATCCATCCGGACGATTTGCCCGCCGCCGAGGCTGCCATCGAGGCGCACCTGGCCGGAAAAACACCTTTTTTCCAGGATGAACACCGCATCCGCCATCGCGACGGCAACTGGCGCTGGCACCTGGAGCGTGGCGTCGCGGTGCGCGATGCCGACGGCAAACCTATCCGCATGGTCGGCACCAACACCGACATCACGACGGCAAAGCGGGCCGAAGAGGCGCTGTTCGAGGAAAAGGAACGCGCCATGGTGACCCTCGGCTCCATCGGCGATGGCGTGATCAGCACCGACGACGCCGGGGTGATCACCTTTCTCAACCAGGTCGCCATCGACCTGACCGGCTGGTCCGCCGAAGAGGCCATCGGCCAGCCGCTGGAGCAGGTCCTCAACATCGTTCACGAGAACACCCGCGAACCGTGCGAAAACCCGGTCACCTACTGCCTCAGCCAGGGCAAGGTGATCGGCATGGCCAACCATACCCTGCTGATCAACCGTCAGGGGGTGGAGATCGCCATTGAGGATTCGGCCGCGCCGATCCGTGACCGCCAGGGCAATATCATCGGCGTGGTGATGGTGTTCCACGATGTCACCCAGGCCCGTGACATGGCCCAGCGCATGACCTGGCAGGCTACCCATGATTCGCTCACCGGCCTGATCAACCGCCGCGAGTTTGAACGTCGCGTGGAAGAACTGCTGCAATCGGCACAGATGCGCCACAAGCAGCATGCCCTGCTGTACATGGATCTGGACCAGTTCAAGATCGTCAACGACACCTGCGGCCATATCGCCGGCGACGAGCTGCTCAAGCAACTGGGCTTTCTGCTCGAAGAGACGGCACGCGAATCCGACGCCCTGGCCCGCCTGGGTGGCGACGAGTTCGGCCTGCTGCTGGCCGGCTGCCCGGTGGAGCGCGCCAAACAGATCGCCGACGAACTACGCCAGGAGATCAAGGAATTCCGTTTTGTCTGGGAAGACAAGACCTTCGAGATTGGCGTCAGCATCGGCCTGGTGGAGATCAACGAGCACAGCCAGAACCTGTCCAGCATCCTCAGCGCCGCCGATGTAGCCTGCTATGCCGCCAAGGATCTGGGGCGCAACCGCATCCACATCTATCAGCCGGACGATGCCGAACTGCAGCAGCGTCATACCGAGATGCAATGGGTGAGCCGCATCAACGAAGCCCTCGCACACGACCGGCTGGTGCTGTACTGCCAGGAAATCCGCCCGGTGGGCAACGACCCCGCGCTGACCAGTCACTACGAGATCCTGGTGCGGATGCAGGACACCGACGGCAAACTGGTGGCGCCCTACCTGTTCATACCTGCGGCAGAACGCTACAACCTGATGCCGGATATCGACCGCTGGGTGGTACGCAACACCCTGGCCAGCATCGCCGCCTACGAATGCAATCAAGGTGACTGTCTGAGCATGGTTGCCATCAACCTGTCTGGCAACACCATCGGCGACGAGACCTTCCTGGATTTCGTGCGCAAGCAGTTGCTGGCGCACAAGGTCGCCCCGTCGCGAATCTGCTTCGAGATCACCGAAACCGCCGCCATCGCCAACCTGGCCAAGGCCAACTACTTCATCAAGGAACTCAAACGCGTCGGCTGCCGCTTCTCCCTGGATGATTTCGGCAGCGGTTTGTCGTCCTTCGCCTACCTGAAGAACCTGCCGGTGGACTACCTGAAGATCGACGGCAGCTTCGTCAAGGATCTGGTGGACGATCCCATTGACCGGGCCATGGTGCGCAGCATCAACGAGGTCGGGCACGTGATGGGCATCAAGACCATCGCCGAATTCGTCGAGAACGACGAGATCCTCGCCCACCTGCGGGATATCGACGTGGACTATGCCCAGGGCTACGGCATCGCCATGCCGGCACCGCTGAGCGAAATGCTGGGACTGTTGCCGGCCAAGACCGCCAAGCGGCGCTGACAGGTGCCATCACCTCCGACAACCCGTAAAATGTCCGGCCCTGACACACCTGCCGGACCGCATATGTCCCCCACCCTGGAACTCGCCTTCGACCTGATCAGCCGCGCCTCCGTCACCCCCGAGGACGCCGGCTGCCAGGACACCATGATCGCCCGCCTGGAGGCCATCGGCTTCCATGTCGAACGGCTGCGCTTCGAGGATGTGGACAATTTCTGGGCCAGGCGCGGCGATGCCGGTCCGGTGCTGTGCTTTGCCGGCCATACCGATGTGGTGCCCACCGGCCCGGTGGACAAGTGGCAGTCCCACCCCTTCCAGCCGGAGATCCGCGACGGCATGCTGTACGGCCGCGGCGCGGCTGACATGAAAGGCTCGCTGGCCGCCATGGTCACCGCCTGTGAGCGTTTCGTCGCTGCCCACCCCAATCATAAAGGCACCATCGCCTTCCTGATCACCAGCGACGAAGAAGGCCCCTCCATCAACGGCACCGTGAAGGTGGTGCAGACCCTGGAAGCCCGTGGCGAGAAGATGGACTGGTGCCTGGTGGGCGAGCCCTCCTGCAGCGAGCAGCTGGGCGACACGGTGAAGAACGGCCGACGCGGATCACACAACGCCCGCCTGGTGGTGAAGGGCGTGCAGGGTCATGTGGCCTACCCCCACCTGGCCAGCAACCCGGTGCACCTGGCCGCCCCGGCGCTGGCTGAACTGGTGTCCATCGAGTGGGATCAGGGCAATGAATTCTTCCCGCCCACCAGCTTCCAGATCTCCAACATCCACGCCGGCACCGGCGCCACCAACGTCATCCCCGGCGAGCTGGAGGTGCTGTTCAACCTGCGCTACAGCACCGAGACCGACCACCAGCACATCGAACAGCGGGTGACCGAGGTGCTGGACCGCCACGGCCTGGACTACGACATCGAATGGACCCTGTCCGGCCTGCCCTTCCTGACCCCGGCCGGCGCCCTGGTGGATGCCGCCCGCGATGCCATCAAGGCGGTCACCGGCATCGACACCGAGCTGTCCACCGGCGGCGGCACCTCGGACGGCCGTTTCATCGCGCCCACCGGCGCCCAGGTGCTGGAACTGGGTCCGCTCAACGCCAGCATCCATCAGCGCAATGAGCACGTGAAAGCCGACGACCTGGACCGGCTGTCCGACATCTACCAAGGCATCCTGCAGCGCCTGCTGGGCTGATTGATTTCCGCACTGTCACCGGAAGGACATATTGCTGCAGCATCATGACGACCAGTCCAACACTGGCTAATCGTCATGATCCAATCCATCGCCATGGATGCCCTGGACGGCCTGTTGCGAACGGACGCGCTGTATTCCCACTTCCAACCCATCATCGACCTGCAGACCGGCAAGAGCCACGGCCACGAGGCACTGATACGCACGCCGATCGACTGCGGTCTGCCTAACCCGGTGGCGCTGTACGATGCCGCGGACCAGGCCGGTCGGGTTGCAGAACTGGATCTGCACTGTTGTCGCACCCATCTGCGCAACTTCGCCGCAGCGAATCAACGGGGCCGACTGTTCCTTAACCTGAATCCCGTCGCCCTGCTCGACGGCACCATCAACTGCGAGTCCATCCTGAGCTGCGTGCAACGAGCCGGGCTGTGGCCGCACCAGATGGTGATCGAGATCACCGAACACACCCCGGTGTCAGACTATGCCGGCCTGCGTAGCACCCTGAACAACCTGCGCCAGGCCGGCATGGAGATCGCCATCGACGACCTGGGTTCCGGCTACTCCGGTCTGCGCCAATGGTCCGAACTCCACCCGCAGTATGTGAAGATCGACGCCCACTTCGTCCGTGACGTGCACGACTGCAACAACAAGCGCCAGTTCATCCACTCCATCGTTGAAATGGCCCGGGCGCTGGGCAGCCGGGTGATCGCCGAAGGCATCGAGACCCAGCAAGAACTCGACACCATACTGGCGCTGGGCGTGCACTACGGCCAGGGCTATCTGCTGGGCCGACCCGCCATCGACGCCGCGCCAGTGACCCTGGAAAACTGGCACACCACGGTACGGCACCAAACCTCGCGCACCACCCAGACCGTCAGTGCCATCCTCAAGTACACGCCGGCCATTACCCCCGACACCACGGTGGCGGAGGTCATGGAACGCTTCGACCGGCGCCCCGGCCTGCGCTGCCTGGTGGTATGCAACGACGGTAGGCCACAGGGCATGGTGACCCGTGCCCACCTCACCTCGGTGTTTGCCAGCCGCTACGGTCGCGACCTGTTCAGTCGCCGCCCGGTACACACCGTGATGCAGAATGAGTTGATCGTCGTCACCGCCCGAACCCTGCTTGAGGAACTCAGCGAACGCCTGACCCGCGAGTACGAATATCTGCCCGAACAGGACCTGGTGATCACCGACGGTGAGGGCAGCTTCATGGGCACCGCATCCTTCACCGACCTGCTGCGCGCCATCACCGAACTGCAGATCCGCTCGGCCCGCTATGCCAACCCGCTCACCCAGCTGCCGGGCAGTGTGCCGCTGAACGAGCGTATCGATCAGTTGCTGGCCGACGGCGAGTGTTTCCACGTCGCCTACTGCGATCTGGACAATTTCAAACCATTCAACGACACCTACGGCTATGCCCGTGGTGATGAAGTACTGCGGCAGCTGGCAAAGATCCTGGTGCAACAGGCCGGCTCCGAGGACCTGGTCGGCCATATCGGCGGCGATGATTTCATCCTGGTATTCCGCAGCCCGGACTGGGAGTTACGCTGTCGGCAGATGCTGGAGCGCTTCCGCGACCTGGCACCGGACTTCTACGACGAGGAGCACCGCTCAGCCGGCGGCATCCATGCAGCAAACCGTCGCGGCGAGCACAGCTTTCATCCCTTCCTCAGTGTCTCCATAGGCGTGACCCATGCCGGCCGATACGAGCAGGGCTCGCACATGGAGATAGCCGCGGCGGCGGTGGAAGTAAAACAGCAGGCCAAGAAGGCCCAGGGCAACAGCCTGTTCCTGGATCGGCGCAGCGCAGCCGCCGCGCTGGCCCATCAGGCCAGCGCCGGCGGCAAGCACTGATCAGCGCAGGTTGCGCCCCAGGCTCTTGGGGCCCTTCTTGGGGAACTTGACCGCCTTCTTGGCGCGGCGCATGGCCAGCTCGATGAACTGCTGCTGGCAGCCCTTGCGCTCGGCCTCGTCGGCCGGCATCAGCTGAACGAAGCTGCCGTCCGGCTGCATCTCCCAGGTGTTGCGACGGTCGTTCAGCTGGATATCCAGCAGGGTGCGCAGTTCCTTGCGCAACCCCTCGTCCTCCACCGGCACTACCACCTCGACCCGGGATTCCAGGTTGCGCTTCATGGCGTCGGCCGAGCCGATCAGGTATTCATCCTGGCCGCCGTTGCGGAAGTAGTAGATGCGCGCGTGCTCCAGGAAGCGCCCGACGATGCTGATCACGCGACCAGACTCCGACACTTCCGGTACGCCGGGGCGGAAACGGCAGGTGTCGCGCACGATCAGATCGACCTTCACGCCGTCGCGGGTCGCCTGGTACAGGGCGCGGGTGATGTCGACGTCCTCCAGCGCATTCATCTTGAACTGGATCAGCCCGGGGTTCTCCGGCGTGTGCAATTCACGCTCGCGCAGGATGCGGCCGATCAGCGCCTTCTTCAGCACCTTGGGCGCCGGCAGCAGCTTGCGGTAGCGACGCTCCGGGGTGTAGCCGGTGGTCAGGTAATTGAACAGCTCGGTGGCGTCACGTCCGATGTCCGGGTCATTGGTGAACATGCCCAGGTCCGAGTACAGCCGTGCGGTGCCGGCGTGATAGTTGCCGGTGCCGATATGACAGTAGCGGCGCAGGCCGTTGTAGTCCTCGCGCACCACCAGGATGATCTTGGAGTGGGTCTTCAGGCCGATCACACCGTAGGTGACGTGGATGCCGGCCTCTTCCATGCGCCCCGCCCAGCGGATGTTGGCGGCCTCGTCGAACTTGGCCTTCAGCTCCACCACCACCGCCACCTGCTTGCCGTTGCGCGCGGCCAGCATGAGGTTTTCCACCACCTTGGAATCGGCCGAGGTGCGGTACAGGGTCATCTTGATGGCACGCACCTTGGGATCCCGCGCCGCCTCGCGCAGGAAGCGTTCCACCGAGGTGACGAAGGACTCGTAGGGGTGCTGCACCAGGATCGGGCCGCGCTCGCGGATGATGTGGAAGATGTTGCGCGAGTCGCGGAATTCCGGGTGGTCGATGGGCGCGTGCGGCGGGTCGCGCAGCTCGGGGATGTCCAGCGAGGAGATCTGGAACAGATCGCGCATGGCCAGCATGGTGTCACCGGCGACGAATACGTCGCGCTCATCCAGGCCCAGTTCGGAGGCCAGCATGCCGCGGATGGTGTCGTCCATGTCGCCCTGCACCTGCAGCCGCACGATGGGGGCAAAACGACGGTCGCGCAGTTCCGACTCGATCAGCGACATCAGGTCGTCGGCATGCTCCTCGTCACGCTCGGTGTTGGCGTTGCGGGTGACCCGGAACATGTAGGAGCCGAGGATCTCCATGTCCGGCAGCAGCATGTCCAGGTTGTTGCGCACCACGTCTTCCAGCGCCACGAAATCGTTGCGGCCGGGCAGCTGCAGGAAACGCGGCACGCCCTCGCCGACAGGCACCTTGACCCGCGCCAGGCCGGTCTTGCCGGCCTTGCCGGGATAGACCACCTGCACGATCAGGTTCAGCGACAGGTTGGAGATGAAGGGAAAGGGATGCGCTGGGTCCATCGCCTGGGGCGTGACCAGCGGGAAGATGTTGTCGTGGTAATACTCGCGCAGCCAGCTGCAGTCCTCGGGGCTGAGCTCCTTGTAATCGAGCAGGGCGATGCCCTGCTCACGCAGCAGCTTGAGCAGGTCGTCGAGGATGACCCGCTTGCTGGCATCCAGGTCGCGGACCAGCTGGTAGCTTTCCTCGATCTGCTGGCGCGGGGTGCGACCGTCCACGGTGAGCGTCGACACCCCGGCGCCCAGCTGCTGCTTGAGGCCGCCGATGCGCTTCATGAAGAACTCGTCGAGGTTGGAACCGACGATGGCCACGTACTTCAGCCGTTCCAGCAGCGGATTACGCTCATCCACCGCCTCGTGCAGCACCCGGGCGTTGAACCCCAGCCAGGTCAGCTCGCGGTTCAGGTATAGCGCTGAATCATCCAGGCTGATCTCGGTTGCGGTCTCGGATTCGGGGACGACATCGTCGCTGCGGGCATTCATGAACGGTTCCTGAAACGATAAAGGGTCAAATCTGGATCTCGAAGCCGAGCACCTGGCGCATCCCGGCGCGCTCGTCATCGCGGCTCATGGCGGTGTAGGCGGACACCGCGCGGCGGCCGCGCAGGCTCAGCCCCTGGTCGGGCTCGACCTGCTGGCGCAGGCGATCAACGGCCTCGTCCTGTTCCTGCGGCGATCCCTGCGGGCCGCCACGGGGCGTGCCGCGGCCGCCCACCGGGTCCAGCGCGCGCACAGGGGTCACCTCGGCCGGCGCCCGCTGGGGGCTCGGCGGCAGGGACTCCAGGCTCGCTCTGGGAAGGATATTCATGCCTTGGATCCAGGATCAGCCCGGCGGCCAGGTCATCCGCCGGCCACCGAGCAGGTGCAAATGTATATGGTAGACCGTTTGCCCGCCGTGGTTGTTACAGTTCATGACCGTGCGGTAGCCGTCGGCGGCGATGCCCTGGTCCGCGGCAACCTGCTTGGCCGCCAGAAACAGCTTCCCCATGATGGCCTGGTTGGCCTCGGTCAGGTCATTGAGCGTGGCGATGTGGACCTTGGGGATCACCAGCGCATGGGTCGGCGCCTGGGGCCCCAGGTCGCGGAACGCGAGCACATCGTCGTCCTCGTACAACTTGTCCGCCGGGATATCGCCACTGGCGATCTTGCAGAAGATACAGTCGCTCATGCTCGCTTCCTCTAGAACCTTTGGCGCCCGGCAAAGGCATGTGCCAGGGTGCCGCCGTCCACGTATTCCAGGTCACCGCCCAGCGGCACGCCGTGGGCGATGCGGCTGGTCGACACGCCGCGCGCCTCGGCCAGCTCGCTGATGTAGTGCGCAGTGGCCTCGCCCTCCACCGTCGGGTTGGTGGCCAGGATCAGTTCCTGCACCTTGCCCTCCTCCAGGCGGTGGCTGAGCTGGTCCATGCCAATCTCGGCCGGACCGATGCCGTCCAGCGGCGACAGGTGACCACCCAGCACAAAGTAGCGGCCACGAAAGCCGGTGGCGTGCTCGATGGCCATCACGTCGGCCGGGCTTTCCACCACGCACAGCTGGGCATCGTCGCGCAGGTCACTGGCGCACAGGGCGCAGACCTCGTGCTCGGAAAGGGTGCGGCAGCGGCTGCAGTTGCCGATGCCCTCCACCGCGGCGGTCAGCGCCTTGGCCAGCGCACGGCCGCCGTCGCGGTCGCGCTCCAGCACGTGGAAGGCCATGCGCTGGGCGGACTTGGGGCCCACCCCGGGCAGACAGCGCAGGGCTTCGATCAGTTCATCGAGCAGCGATCCCTTGGCCACGGCTCAGAACGGCAGCTTGAAGCCGGGCGGCAGGTTCAGACCGGCGGTCATGCCGCTCATCTGATCCTTGCTCTGCTCGGCGATCTTGTGCACGACGGCATTGCAGGCCGCGGCCACCAGATCCTCGAGCATCTCCTTGTCGTCGCCCATCAGCGACGGATCGATCTCCACCCGGCGCACCTCGTGACGGCCGTTCATGGTCACCTTCACCAGGCCACCACCGGACTCGCCAGTGAATTCGGCCTTGGCCAGTTCTTCCTGGGCCCGCTGCAGGTCAGCCTGCATCTTCTGGGCCTGCTTCATCAGATTTCCGATGCCACCTTTCATGGGTTCACCTATTGCTGTTCGTTTCGTACGACTAATTAGAGTTTGGCTCACGACGCCTTGGCCGGGCGGATGCTGTCCATCAGCAACTCACCGTCAAAGCATTCCTCCAGCACCTTCACCAGGGGATCGGCGGCCAGCGCCTGCTCGGCCGCAGCCTGGCGATCGGCCCGGTCGCGGGCGGCGCGGGCGGCCGGAGTCTCGCCCTGCGGCTCCTGCACCTCGAATTCCAAGGTTACCGTCGCACCCAGAAACTGCTCCAGAGCCTGCTGCAGGCGGTCCCGCGCCATGCCGGCGGCCAGCCCGGAATGGGCCGGGTCGATGTTCAGCACCAGCCGGCCGTCGGACCAGCTGGCCACCGCGCAGTTGGCGGCCAGTTCGCGGGCCAGGCCGCCCAGTTCCAGCCTCGACAATACCTGGTGCCAGTCGGCCAGCTCACCCTCGATGTCGGCAGGTGCGGGCGATGGCGCCTGTGGAGCGCCCGGTTCAGGCTCAAGCTCGGGCTTGGCAGCCGCGTCCGGGGCTGCCAAGCGAGGCGACGGAGTCTTGGCCGCCGCCAGGGCCGCGATGGGCTCGGGCCGATCCTCAGCCAAGGCCGGTGCAGGCCTGACCAGTTCAGCGACCGGTGCAGCCGGCGCGGCGGCGGCCGGGCTGGACGCTGGCGCCGGGGCACTGCCGGTCTGTGCGGCCTGGCGCGGCCGCTTGCCGCCGGCCGGCGGCGTGCCGCCATCGGGGCGAAAGGCGATCATGCGCAGCAGCAGCATCTCGAAGCCGGCACGGGGGTCCGGCGCCAGCGGCAGGTCGCGCTGGCCGATCAGGGCGATCTGGTAGTACAGCTGCACGTCTTCGGCGGGCAGCGACCCGGCCATCGCCTGCAGCCGCTCCACGTCGCCCCAGCCGGCATCCGCCATGCCCGGGGCTGCCTGCAGCAATGCCAGGCGATGCAGCAGAAACAACAGGTCCTTGAGCAGGCCGGCAAAGTCCGGCGCAAGCTCGGCCAGCTCGCCGGTCAGGGTCAGCGCGCCCGGCGCGTCACCGCCGTGGATCAGCTGCAGCAGCTCGGGCAGGCGGTCGGTGACCACCGCGCCGAGCATGCTGCGCACCTCGTCCTCCTTCACCTGGCCGCCGCCGAAGGCAATGGCCTGGTCGAGCAGGCTGAGACCGTCACGCATGGAGCCGTCGGCAGCCCGGGCGATCAGGTCCAGCGCGGCGCTGTCGGCGGCGATGCCCTCGGCGGCCAGGATGTGTTCGAACTGGCCCTGGATCTGCTCCACCGGCAGGCGCTTCAGATTGAACTGCAGGCAGCGCGACAGCACGGTCACCGGCACCTTTTGCGGGTCGGTGGTGGCGAGCAGGAATTTCACATGGGGCGGCGGCTCCTCCAGGGTCTTCAACAGCGCGTTGAAGCTGGAGTCTGAGAACATGTGCACCTCGTCGATCAGGTACACCTTGTAACGGCCGCGCACCGGCGCATAGGGCACGTTCTCCAGCAGCTCGCGGGTCTGGTCGACCTTGGTGCGCGACGCCGCATCCACCTCCAGCAGGTCGGCGAAGCGGCCCTCGTCGATCTCCCGGCAGATGCTGCATTCACCGCAGGGGGTGGAGCTGACGCCGGTCTCGCAGTTGAGCGACTTGGCCAGGATGCGCGCCAGCGTGGTCTTGCCCACGCCGCGGGTACCCGTGAACAGGTAGGCGTGGTGCAGGCGATCGTTGTCCAGGGCATTGGACAGGGCGCGGACCACGTGGGACTGGCCGACCATCTCGGCGAAGTTCCGCGGCCGCCATTTGCGGGCAAGTACCTGGTAGGACATGCAATTTCGGTGCGCTGGAGAATTCGCCCCAGTGTACCCCATGCGGCGCGTCGGCGCCGCTAGCTGCTACCCGCTTCAAGAGCAGGTAAATGGCCCCGCAGACCATGGGGAAGGCCTCTGCCCACAGGGCCGGGCATCGCACAGCCAGGGCTGCCTGCACCCTCCGCCCAGACGCGAAAAAGCCCTGGCTTGTGCGAAGACAAGGCGCAGGGCTTTCGAGCAGCGCAGCGTACGCATCGTACGTGAGAAGCGCAGAAAGTCCTGCAACGCGGTATTCGCGCAAGCCAGGGCTTTCTGCACCATAAAGATGGTGGCAAACCGTGCCAGCCACACCCCGGCACACGCGTCCATTGCTGCGGCTGCTCCCTTCCAGGCCTGACCGGGTTCACAATGTAGCGTTGCGGGGGGACCAGCACGGCCGCCATAGATCCCGACCTGAGTCGGGACGCGCATTATGCCGCAGCCGGCTGCCGTTGTCAGTCGTCGTCCGCGGCCAGGCCGCCGAAGGCATCCAGCCAGTTGGGGATGAAACGCGACAACTCCAGGCTGAGCAGCGCGAAATCGGCGTCGAAACGTGCCGCCGCGTCGTCCGCCGCCACATCGGCTGCCTCGTCCATCACCAGGTCCAGGAAGCGCAGCCGCTTGATCGACAGGTCGTCGGCCAGGATGCAGGACAGTCGCTCGCCCCAGCTCACCGCCAGCTTGGTGACCAGCTTGCCGGCCTCCAGGTGGTTGAGGATCTCGTCCGCCTGCAGGTCCTGGTTGCGGCAGCGCACCACGCCGCCACCTTCCACCGGCTCGCGCAGCTCGCACTCGTCGCCGATCTCGTAGCCGGCCGGCGCCCCCTCGCGCAGCCAGGCGGTCATCAGCGCCACGGGCGACTGCTGGACGTCGAACGGGCGGGCACGCAAGGTACCCAGGGCCTCGCGCAGCTGGCTGACCAGCTCCTCGGCACGCTTGGCGGTGCCGGTATCCACCACGATCCAGCCGTTGCGCGGATCGATGTAGGCGTACAGGTGGCTGGACCGGGTGAAGGCCCGCGGCAGCAGCTCGAAGACGATGTCGTCCTTGAGCTTCTGCTGCTCCTTGCGACGCACCTGGCGGGACTCGGCTGCCTCGATCGCGCGCACTTTCTCCGCCAGCGCCTCGCGCACCACGGCGGAAGGCAGCACCCGCTCCTCCCGACGCAGGCACACCATGATGCAGCCGTTGGCCGCATGGGTCAGTGCATCCGCGTCCGGTCCCAGCGGGCTGACCCAGCCCAGTGACTGCATCTGCAGGCCGCCACAGGGTGTGAAGCGGCCCGCCTCCAGTTGTTCATGCAGTTGTTCGGCGGTCAGGTTAAAGGGCTCGATCAGCTGAAACAGCCGCAGATTACGGAACCACATGGTCTTCTCCCTGGTGCAACGGGGTGACGAAAAGCCGGCGAGTATGGGGGAATCAGCCAGGGCTTGCCAGACGAGACTGGCGGGGTGGATAGCAATAGCTTACGAAGCGGTCCTGGACCGCACACCGTGTGCAGTCAGGAACCCTTTGAGTGCAGAAACTCAGGCCCGGTCTGGATCCGGCTGCCCCCGCCGCTCCAGCAGCCAGAGCACATCGCGACGGCTGACGACACCCACCACGCGGCCGCTTTCGAGCACCGGCAGGCGACGGAAGTTGCGCTTGGCGAAGTGCTCGGCGATCTCGACCACGGGCGTGCCGGAATCGACGCTGGTCACCTCACGGCTCATGTAGTCGCTCACCTTGCCGCCCATCTGGCCGTGATAACCGGCGCTCAGGGCGATGGCCATGCAGTCCTTCTCGGTGATGATGCCGAGCAGGTTGCCGATGTTGTCGATCACCGGGACGCCGGAGATCCGGTTGTCCACCAGCACCCGTACCGCGGCCAGCACGTCGTCGTCGGGCCGCACCGAAACCAGATTGCGGTTCATGCAGTCCTTGGCGGTCATGCTCTGCAGTTCCATGATCTCCCCCTAAGCCTTTCTTTTCTTGCACTTGGCGCGGCAGACACCACCGCAGTCCGACTCCACGCCGGGGATCCTGTTCAGCCCGCCACAGCTGCCGCTGATGGCCTGGCGCCCCTTGATGACCCCGATGGCCATGCCGGCCATGACACCGATGAACACCAGCAGGGTGAGCAACCATTCGATCATGCGGCAGGCTCCTGTGCAGCGAATTTCGCATAGGCCGGACTGGCCAGTTCTTGAACACCGCTGGTCGTGCGGATGATGAAGAATGCTTTCAGTCCCAGCCGTTCGGCCAGCGCCGGCCCATCCTGTTCACCCAGCGCCAGCAGCGCGGTGGCCCAGGCGTCGGCGCTGGCGCAGTCGTCGGCGATCACGCTGACGGAGGCCAGATGGTGACGAACCGGCCGACCGCTCCGCGGGTCCAGGGTATGCGAATAGTAGTCGTCGCCGACGCGGAAATAGTTGCGGTAATCGCCGGAGGTGGCCATGGCCAGATCGTCGAGGCTGATCACCCGCTGTACCGCACGCCCCTCGCGCAGCGGACGTTCGATGGCGATGTGCCAGTTGGCACCATCCGGCTTGCGGCCGCGGGATCGCAGCTCGCCGCCGATGTCGACCAGGTAGCTGGTCACGCCACGGCTTTCCAGCAGCCGCGCCACCTCATCCACGCCCCAGCCCTTGGCGATGGCCGACAGGTCGATCTCCAGCCCGGCGACCTGCTTACGCAGGGCCGGCGGATCCAGGCGCACGTCCAGGCGCTGGTAACCGACCCGTTGCAGGACCTCGGCGATCACGGTATCTGCCGGCGCCTCGTTGGTCGGCCCCAGGTTGCCGAAGCCCCAGAGGTTGACCAGCGGCCCGACGGTAATGTCGAAACGGCCGCCACTCTGATCGCTCACCTCGCGGGAGCGCGCCACCAGCTCGGCCAGCGGTGCCGGCACCGGCTGCCAGTCGGTGCTGGTGCTGTGGTTGAAGCGCATCAGGTCGGACGCAGGCCGGTAGGTCGACATCATGTCGTTGACCGCTTCCAGGCGTGCATCCACGGCTGCCTGCAGCTCGGCCGCCACCACGCCGGGGGGCAGATACAGCTTGATGCTGTAACCGGTACCCATGGTCTGGCCCTGCAGTTCGACCGGGCCCGCCGGCTCGCTGCTGCAGGAGAGCTGCAGGGCCATCGCCAGCAGGACCACGCCAAAGGCGACGACGCGCCGCAGCTCAGCCACCGAAGTCATCCAGCAGGATGTTGTCCTTCTCCACGCCCATCTCTTCCAGCATGGTGATGACCGCGGCACCCATCACGGGCGGACCGCACATGTAGTACTCGCAGTCCTCCGGCGCAGTGTGCTTCTTCAGGTAGTTGTCGCGAAGCACCGAATGGATGAAGCCCTTGTCGCCTTCCCAGTTGTCGTCGGGCAGCGGGTCGGACAGGGCGACGTGCCATTGGAAGTTGTCGCACTCGGCGGCCAGCTTGTCGAAATCCTCCTTGTAGAAGATCTCCCGCTTGCTGCGAGCGCCGTACCAGTAGGTGATCTTGCGCTTGCTCGCCAGGCGCTTGAGCTGGTCGAAGATATGCGAGCGCATCGGCGCCATGCCGGCACCGCCACCGACGAAAACCATCTCCGCGTCGGTGTCCTTGGCGAAGAACTCGCCGAAGGGACCGGAGATGGTGACCTTGTCGCCGGGCTTGAGGTTGAAGATGTAGGACGACATCACCCCGGGCGGCGCCTCCGGGTGGTCCGGCGGCGGCGTGGCGATGCGGACGTTGAGCATGATGATGCCCTTCTCATCCGGATAGTTGGCCATGGAGTAGGCGCGCAGGGTCTCCTGGTTGCTGACCGACTCGTAGCGCCACAGGTCGAACTTGTCCCAGTCGTCGCGGAAGCGCTCGGGGATGTCGAAGTCCTTGTAGGCCACCTTGTGCGGCGGGCACTCGATCTGGATGTAGCCGCCGGCGCGGAACTGCACGTCCTCGCCCTCCGGCAGTTCCAGCACCAGCTCCTTGATGAAAGTGGACACGCTGTTGTTCGACTTGACCGTGCACTGCCACTTCTTGACGCCGAACACCTCGCGCGGCACCTCGACCTTCATGTCCTGCTTGACCGCCACCTGGCAGGCCAGGCGGTAGCCGGCCTCGGCATCGCGGCGGCTGATGTGCGAAGTCTCGGTCGGCAACAGCTCGCCGCCTCCCTCCAGCACGCGCACCCGGCACTGGCCGCAGGTGCCGCCGCCGCCGCAGGCGGAGGACACGTACAGATGGCCTTCGGCCAGCGCGCCCAGCAGCTTGGGGCCGACCGGCGACATGATGTCGCGCTCGCCGTTGATGTTGATGTCCACGTTGCCGCTGGGCACCAGCTTGCCGCGGGCGAACAGGATCAGCGCGACCAGCGAGAGGACGACCAGGGTGAAGGCGATGACGCCCAGACTGATTTCAAACATGCTCCTGAATCCCTCTTACAACTGCACGCCCGAGAAGGACATGAAGGCCAGGGCCATCAGGCCGGTGGTGATGAAGGTGATGCCAAGGCCCTCCAGGCCGGCGGGCACGTCGGAGTACTTGAGCTTCTCGCGCACCCCGGCCAGCGCCACGATGGCCAGCGCCCAGCCCAGGCCGCTGCCGATGCCGTACACCACGCTCTCGCCGAAGTCGTAGCTGCGCTCCACCATGAACAGCGAGCCGCCGAGGATGGCGCAGTTCACGGTGATCAGCGGCAGGAAGATGCCCAGCGAGTGGTACAGGGCCGGGAAGTAGCGATCCAGCACCATCTCCAGGATCTGCACCATGGCGGCGATGATGCCGATGTAGGTGATCAGGCCGAGGAAGGACAGGTCGGTGTCCGGCAGGCCCAACCAGGCCAGCGCGCCCGGGTTGAGCAGCACGGTGTTGACCAGGTTGTTGGCCGGCACGGTGATGGCCTGCACCAGCACCACCGCCACGCCCAGGCCGATGGCGGTCTTGATCTGCTTGGAGACCGCCAGGAAGGTGCACATCCCCAGGAAGAACGACAGTGCCAGGTTTTCAATGAAAACCGCCCGGATGAACAGACTCAGATAGTGTTCCATGTCAGGCGTGCTCCGGGTGACCGTCGGCGATCTTGAAGTCCGGGGCCTCTTTCTGCGCCGGGCGCCAGCTGCGGATGCCCCAGATCATCAGGCCGATGATGAAGAACGCGCCGGGCGCCAGCAGCATCATGCCGTTGGGCTGGTACCAGCCGCCGTCCTTGAGCAGCGGCAGGATTTCCACGCCCAGCAGGGTGCCGGAGCCGAGCAGCTCGCGCACCGCCGCCACCGAGATCAGGATGGCGCTGTAGCCGGCGCCGTGGCCGATGGCGTCCAGCAGGCTGGGCCAGGGCGGGTTCTGGGTGGCGAAGGCCTCGGCGCGGCCGAGCACGATGCAGTTGGTGATGATCAGGCCGACGAACACCGACAGCTGCTTGGACAGCTCGTAGGCGTAGGCCTTGAGGATCTGGTCCACCACGATCACCAGCGAGGCGATGATGGTCATCTGCACGATGATGCGGATGCTGCCGGGCAGGTGGTTGCGGATCAGGCTGATCAGCACGTTGGAGCCCATCAGCACCACGGTCAGCGCGATCGACATGATGATCGCCGGCGCCAGCTGGGTGGTGACCGCCAGGGCCGAACAGATGCCCAGGATCTGCAGGGTGATGGGGTTGCGGTCGACGATGGGGTCGACCAGGATCTTCTTCAGTTGACTGCTCATTGCTTGCCCTCCGCACGGATGCGGGCCAGGTAGGGGCCGTAGCCCATGTCGCCCATCCAGAAGCGCATCAGGTTGGTGACGCCGTTGCTGGTCAGGGTGGCGCCGGACAGGCCGTCCACCTGGTGGATGGCCTGCGGCGAATCAGCGATTACGCTGCCCTTCACCACGGTGAAGCGGGGCGTGCCGTCGGCATCGGTCGCCTGCTTGCCCACCCAGCTGGCCTGCCACTTGGGATTGGCCACCTCGCCGCCCAGTCCGGCGGTTTCGAGCTGTTCGTAGAAGCTGATGTCACGGACGGTGCGACCGTCCGGGTCCAGCGCCAGCAGGCCGTACATGGTCGACCACAGGCCGTAGCCGTGCACCGGCAGAATCACGCTCTTGATGCGATCGTCCTCGCGCAGCAGGTACACCGGCATCACCTTGGCGCGGCTGCGGATGCGCGCCAGGTCCTGCTCGCCGCTCAGGGCCAGGCCCAGTTCGGGGTCGCCGGCGGCCTTGCGCGGGTCATAGCCGGCGGCGTCCAGATCGGTGACATAGTCGCCGGTCGCCAGGTCCACCAGCCGGGTGTCGAGTTGGGCGAAGGCCTGCTCCACGTCCTGGCCGGCCTGCTCCAGCCCGGCCACCTTGAGGATCTCGCGCTTGAGCGCCAGCGACTCGTTGCGCTCCTGCAGCGGGCGCAGGGTCACCGCCGCGCCGCTGACCACCAGCGAGCACACCAGGCACAGCGCCAGTGCCACTGCCACGGTCTTGCGCGGGTCGTCGTTGGGCAGGCGGAAGATGTTGAACAGCTCAGACATTGCGGCGTGCCCTCCGACGGATATTGGCCTGCACCACGCCCCAGTCGATCACCGGGGCGAACAGGTTGCCGAACAGGATCGCCAGCATCATGCCTTCGGGGAATGCCGGATTGATGACCCGTATCAGCACCACCATCAGGCCGATCAGGGCGCCATAGATCCACTTTCCGGTGTTGGTCATGGAGGCGGACACCGGGTCGGTGGCCATGTACACCAGGCCGAACATGAAGCCGCCCAGCACCATGTGCCAGTGCCACGGCATGGCGAACATGGGGTTGCTGTCGCTGCCGGCCAGGTTGAACAGCAGGCTGGTGCCCACCATGCCCAGGAACACGCCCAGCATGATCCGCCAGGAGGCGATGCGGGTGTACAGCAGCATGGCCGCGCCGATCAGGCAGGCCAGCGCCGAGGTCTCGCCGATGGAGCCGGGGATCATGCCGAAGAAAGCCTGGCTCCACTCGAAGCCTGCGGCCTGGATGGCCTGCACGCCGCCCTCGGCGCCCAGGGTCAGCGGGGTGGCGCCGGTGTAGCCGTCCACCGCGGTCCACACCGTATTGCCGGAAATCTCCGCCGGGTAGGCGAAGAACAGGAAGGCGCGGCCGGTGAGCGCCGGGTTGAGAAAGTTCTTGCCGGTGCCGCCGAACACCTCCTTGCCGATCACCACGCCGAAGCTGATGCCCAGCGCCACCTGCCACAGCGGGATGTCCGGCGGCAGGGTCAGCGAGAACAGCACCGAGGTGACAAAGAAGCCCTCGTTGACCTCGTGGCCGCGGATGACCGCGAAGATCACCTCCCAGATGCCGCCGACCAGGAAGGTCACCAGATAGATCGGCAGCCAGAAGGACGCCCCCAACAAAAAATTGTCCCACAGGTTGGCGGGATCGTGGCCGGCACCCAGCAGCGACAGGAAGCCCGCGCGCAGGCCCTCGTAGCCTTCGCCCCCTCCGGCGGCGAGTACCGTGTTGGCCTGCAGCCCGACGTTGTACATGCCCATGAAGGCGGCCGGCATGACCGCGATCCAGACGTAGATCATCACCCGCTTCAGGTCGATGGCGTCACGGACATGGGGCGCGCCACGGGTGACGGACGAGGGCGAGAACAGGAAGGTATCGACCATCTCGTACAGGGCGCCGAATTTTTCCAGCTTGCCGCCGCGCTGGAAGTGGCGTTCCTGGCGGTCGAGAAACTTGCGTAGCGGGTTTTTCATTGGTTTTCCTTCCAGATCGCCCGCAGGTTGCGGCGCAGGATGGGGCCGAAATCATGCTTGCCGTTGTCGACGAAGCTGCACAGCGCCAGGTCCTCCTCGTCCAGCTCCAGAGCGCCGAGCGCCTCGGCGGTCTCGATATCTTCGACCAGCAGCGCGCGGATAAGCTGGGTGGGCAGGATGTCCAGCGGCATCACCTGTTCGAAGGTGCCGATGGGCACCAGCGCGCGCGGGCTGCCGTTGGTGGAGGTGTGCAGCGAGAAGCTGCGACCGGGCAGCAGGCTGGACAGAAAGGCGCGGGTGGCCGAGAACTTGTTCTTGCCCGGCGACACCCAGCCGAGAAACTCGCGCTGCCGCCCCTCCTCCAGCACCGTGATCTGGTTGTGGAAGGCACCGAGGAAACCGAAGTTGCCCACCGCGTGCCGGCCGTTGAGCAGCGAACCCGAGATCACCCGCAGCTCCGGGCGGGTATCGATGTGGCCGATCACCAGGTCATTGGTGCTGGCGCCAGCCACTGTGCGCAGCAGGCGCGGGTCTTTCACGCCGGGGCCGGCCAGGGAGATCACCCGTTCGGCATGCAGTCGGCCGGTGGTGAACAGGCGCCCGGCGTCGATGACGTCCTGGTAGCCGATGTGCCAGACCTGACGGTTGGCGTTGACCGGGTGCAGAAAATGGATGTGGGTGCCGACCAGGCCGGCCGGATGGGGGCCGCCGAATTCGGCCACCTGGATATTGTCCATCTCCGGCGCGGGCACGTCGGCACCGGGGGCACGGCACACCCAGGTCTTGCCGTCGGTCAGCTTGCTGAGCACGGTGAGGCCATTGAGGAAATCCTCGCGGGCCTGGCCGATGACCACCTGCGGATCCGGCGCCAGGGGATTGCTGTCCATGGCGGTGACGAACAGCGCCTCGGGCACCCGATCCGGCAGCGCCACCATGCTGTAGGGGCGCGTGCGCATGGACAGCCAGATACCCGAGGCCAGCAGGTTCTGCTTGACCTGCTCACGGCTCAGGCCGGCCAGTTCGGCCGCGGCGTATTGGCTGAAGGTCTCTTCACCCTCGCCCTCGGCACGGATCACGATGGTTTCAAGGGATCGTCGATGGCCGCGGTGGATCGCCTCGACCACCCCGGCGACCGGCGAGGTGCCGACCACCTCAGGATAGGCCTTGCCGCGCAGGACCACCTGGCCCTTGTTGACGCGCTGGCCGACCTTGACCTCCAGGCTGGGCAGTTTCTTCACCCCGGCGTAATCGTAGCCAAGCAATCCCACCCGCTGGGGCGGCGCAGCATCCTCGATCACTTGCCTGGGCATCCCACTGATGGGGATATCCAGACCCTTTTTTAAGGTTATCAACATAGCTGAATGACTGCGCTGCGAAGTGGTGTGGGTGGCGGGTATTGAGTGGCGACGATGCCGGATATTGGCGGTGAGGATAAGCTATAAATCGGGTTTATCGTAGCCCTACCCCTGAATTAAACAGGACGCACTGCGATCACCGGCGCATGGCTGCTCGAAAATGCACAAGCCGGGCATCGTGCACTGCCCGGTCGGGCTCGACGGTCCTGCATGGATTGATTCGCAGCACGCTTGCCGCTATCTGCAAAAGCAGTATCGGAAGCGCCACGGTTAACTTGAGAGCGGTATTGCTGGAATCACCCTGGCGGGTTTACCCGGCAGAACTGAGCTACAGGCAAATTGAGCGGCGCGTGCAATGACTCATGTGGTCGGCACGTGCTGTGCGGCGCCAAGGCGCTGGATTGTCGAACCCACCACAGAGCGACAGCCGCGCTGCCTGCAACCCTTTGATGTCTGCCCGGATCAGCAGGCCATAGCGCAGCATGCGTTTGGCATCCTATTGTGGTATTTGTATTGCCACATTCAATCGCCGCTCCAGATCAGCCATGCAACTCAAGCGTTACACGGACTACGCCCTGCGCATCCTGGTTTACCTGGGCGCCCATCCCGATGAGGTGGTCAGTGTCAGCCGCATCGCGCAGGCCTATGGGGTTTCCCGCAACCACCTGCTCAAGGTCATGAACGGACTCGCCGAGCAAGGACTGATCACCACCTACCGCGGCAAGCATGGCGGCCTGAGACTCGCCCTGCCGCCGGCAGACATCAACGTGGCTGCCGTGGTGGCCCACATGGAAGGCGACAGCCCATTGATCGACTGCGCCAACCCGCCCTGCCCCATCCTGCCGGTCTGCCAGTTGAATCATGCCCTGCGCGAGGCCCGGCAGGCCTTCATCGATCACCTGTCCCGCTACACCGTGGCGGACCTGCTGCACGGCAAACAGCAGCAACTGGTACGCCTCCTGGCTGGCGATTAACGTTCAACAGGCAACAAGACAACATGCGAAAAGACCTGCGATTCCTTACCGGACTGCTCGGCCTCAACGGCAGCAAGACCAGCCACACCGAGAAGCTGGTCGCCGGCCTCGGCGGTTTCAGCGGCATCCTGCTCACCCTGCTGGTGACACAACACTTCGTCGGCACCGCGGACGCCGCGCTGATCGTCGCCTCCATGGGCGCCTCCGCCGTGCTGGTGTTCGCCGTGCCGCACGGCCAGCTGTCGCAACCCTGGGCGCTGCTGGGTGGCCATTTGTTCTCGGCAGTCATCGGCGTCAGCTGTTATCTGCTGATCCCGGACCCGTTGACCGCCGCCGCCTGCGCGGTCGGCCTGGCCATCACCGCCATGTACTACCTGCAGTGCATGCATCCACCCGGCGGCGCCACCGCCCTCAGCGCGGTGATCGGCGGGTCCGGCGTCCATGATCTGGGTTATCAGTACGTCGCCACGCCGGTGATGCTCAACGTACTGGTGATTCTGACGGTGGCCATCCTGTTCAATTACCTGTTCCCCTGGCGGCGTTACCCGGCGGCCTTGACGCAGTACCCGCGCCGCTGCAAGACCGACACCGACCAGGCAGCCAGGGAGCCCAGCCTGTCGCAAGAAGATTTCGAGTACGCGCTGCAGCGCATGAACATGTATGTCGACATCAACAAGGATGACCTGCGCAGGATCTACAGCCTGGCCCAGCATCGCACCCGACCAGCGTTCAAGCCCGATGACATCAAGCTGGGGCATTACTACAGCAATGGCGCATACGGCGAAGCCTGGAGCGTGCGGCGCGTCATCGATGAATCCGGGGTACGCGGCGGCCAGCGCGATCAGATCATCTACCGCGTGGTGGCCGGCAAGGATCGCCGCAGCACCGGCGCCATGGCACGACAGGACTTCGCGCACTGGGCCGAGTACGAGGTGCAGCTGATCGAGAACGCCTGGCAGCGGGTGCCGACAGACAAGACGACGGAGGAGGTCAACTGATGCTCAACATCACCGAACCGGCGAGCCATCGCATCGCCCTGCACCATCTCGGCTTCCGGCCTTTCTTCCTGCTCGCCGGTGCGTCCGGCGTGGTATTGATGGCCGCCTGGCTGTGGCTGTACCAGTCCGGCCAACCGCTGCCCGCGGCGCTGCCGATGGCGACGATCACCTGGCACGCCCACGAGATGATCTACGGCTATGCCATGGCCGTCATCGCCGGCTTCCTGCTGACCGCGGTGCGCAACTGGACCGATGTGCAGACCCTGCACGGCCCGTCCCTGCTGCTGCTGGCGCTGCTGTGGCTGGGGGCCAGGCTGATGCCTTTCGTCGGCCACCCTGACGCCCTGCTTGCCATGGCCGTGCTGGACCTGGGTTTCGGCATCGGCCTGAGCCTGGCGCTGCTGCATCCCATCGTGAAGGTACGCCAGTGGGGTCAGCTGGCCGTGCTGAGCAAGGTGCTGCTGCTGGTGGCCGGCAACGCCGCCTTCTACCTCGGGCTGTTCGGGCAGTTCGAGCCGGGCCTGCACTGGGGGCTGTACGGCGGCCTGTACCTGATCGTGTCGCTGCTGCTGCTGATGGCGCGCCGGGTGGTGCCCTTCTTCATCGAGAAGGGTGTCGCGGAAGCCGTCACCCTGACCAACTGCCGCTGGCTGGACCTGGCCAGCCTGGTGCTGATGCTGCTGTTCCTGGTGGTCGAGGTGCTGCTCCCTCAGCCGCGGATCGCCGCCGTGGTCGCCCTGCTGCTGTTCGCGCTGCATGCCCTGCGCCTGTATGACTGGCACAGCCCCGGCATCTGGCGCAAACCACTGCTATGGGTTTTGTATGTCGGCTACGGCTGGCTGCTGCTGGGCTTTGCCCTCAAGGGCCTGCAGCTGTTGCTGCCCGTCAACCCGATGCTGGCAGTGCACGCCTTCGCCGTCGGCGGCATCGGCCTGATGACCGTCGGCATGATGGCGCGGGTCGCGCTGGGCCACACCGGGCGCAGCGTGTTCGCACCGCCGGCGGCGCTGAAGTGGCTGTTTGTCGCCATGCTGCTGAGCGGCGTGGTGCGGGTGTTGCTGCCGATGGCGCTGCCGGCGCAATACGGCCTGTGGGTCGGACTGTCCCAGCTGCTGTGGATCGCTGCCTTCGGCGCCTTCAGCTGGATTTATGCGCCGATGCTGTGGCGGGCGCGTGTCGACGGCCGTTATGGCTAACGGCCGAGCCGAACCCGCACGCCGGCTCCGTACCTCTCACTGCTGAACCCCGGAGCGGCAATGCACGCTTGGTTCTCGAAAAATCTTGGTGATGGCATATTGGCCGTGCAGCCGCTCAGCCATATTCAAGCGCAGTTTCGCTCGGCATTTGCGAACGCCGGCAGCCCCAAGGAAATGGCGCTATTCCTTCGACATGAATCAGCAGGCCGCCTGCATTGCGAGGTCAGCATCTATCTCTCTCCCGCCTCTGCCCAGCTGGCAAAGGCGATTGATGCCAAGCCCTGCGCACAGCCGACTCCTGGTGGCCTGAGCCTGTTGGTCGGCAGCGACGATGCCTGGTCCATGCTGTTCCCGGATCGCTGACGGCGGCATCACCCTGCATCGACCATGCACCCGTAACCCTCACCGCATTCAGGCAAAGCCGGGCTGATCTCGTACCGATCGGCCAGGTCTTTAGTCGGCAGCTCAGTGCTCACCCTTGGTGCGCAGCAGTCCAGCAAGACGGTTGCCTTGCTTCTGGGGCCCGCCGCGCGGAAACAATCGGTGCAGGTACTGGTTACTGCCCTTGTCCTTGCCCCACACGTTACGAAAGTGTTTGATCATGTCGCGAACGCTCGCCTGTGCACCTCGCCGCGCAAAGTACTCACGCAGGAAGCGGATGATCTCCCAGTGCTCGGCCGCCAGCTGCAGGCCCTCCGCCGCAGCCTGGGCCCGTGCGAAGTCTTCTGACCAGTCCCCCGGGTTGACCAGATATCCCTCGCTATCGGTCAGAATATCCCGGCCGTTCACCCGGACCCCACGGGTGGTCATGCCGGGATAGGCATTGCTGCCGACCGGAAATTCGCCAGGCATACCCGACGAATCATCGCTGGACTGCGTGATGGACCACAGATCGATGGCGATTTCCCCGTCGAGACGGCCGTGGAAGCGTTCGACGCCCGACACCAAAATCTTGCCGCTCGCCGCCGGCAGGTCGAAGCGGGCAACGCCCTCTCGATCGGTCAGCACCGGCGTGGTCTGCGAACCGTCTGCATCCAGCGTCAACACGACCGGGGTACGCTTCAGCGGCTCGCGCGTTACCTTCATGGAGACCTTCACCGCAATCATCGTTACTTCTCCTACTGGCCAGCGCCAGACAATCCAAGAAATCCACATCGCTTCTGAGCCAGGCGCAGCATCACCTTACGAGTCTGAAACTGGCCAACTTGCAGATGTTGACGGGACACGCTGACAGAGCGATTCAAGCGGCCCCGGCCGTTTCACACTGTCATCCTCGCGCCATGCAGGCAGGCTTAGCGACGTCTCAATGGAAATATCGGGGGCCTTGCTATAGAAGACAAACGAAATTTGTCGGCCGTTAGTATCGGAATATTCGATACCCAGACGCTGATGTCGCGGGATGGCTATTCGAGCCCGGCTGAGACTGATTGCGCGACACCTGCCAAGTCACGCAGCCCCTGTACGGCCTGTTGCAAAACCGCGTTGCCGGGCTGGCGCGGGAACACCACGTAAGCCGGATGCGTAAACTCAGGCCCGTTGCCGAGCTTGAACAGGCGGCCGGCGTCGATCAGCGGCTGCGCCATGCGGATCGGCAGGAAACAGGAGCCGCCATTCGCGAGGATCAGCTGCACCCCCAGCCAGCCGATATTGACCACCTGTGCCGGACGCTCAAGGTCCGGAAAGCTCTCGCGATGCTTGGCGTAGAAGCCGGGGCCCCATTCCACGTAGATGTAATCCTCGCCAGGCCAATCGGTGTCTGGCCGCGAACTCACCAAGACCAGGGTTTCGTCGAACAGGTGTTCCACCACCAGGCCCGGAGCATGACTCGGCGTGTACATCAGACCGATGTCCAGGGTGCCTTCGATCAGGTGTCGCATCAGGTCCTCTTCAAAACCGATCTCGCTGCGAATGGAGATATCGGGGGCCGTTTGTCGCATCCAGCCGGTCCAGCGAGGCAGGAACCCCTCCCACAGCGCGATGCGGCCACCGATCCGGATAGTGGCGCGGTAGCGGCTGGGCAGGCCGACATCGTGACGGGCCTGCTCCACGGTCAACACCAGGGTCTTGGCGTGTTGCAGAAAGCGGCGACCTGCCGGCGTCAGGCTCGCACCTGACCGGTTGCGCACGAACAGCGTGGCGCCAAGGTCCGCCTCAAGCTTTTGGATCCGGGCGCTGACGGTTGACTGGGTGACATAAAGCCGCTGCGCTGCCTCAATGAAGCTGCCATGGGCGGCAATGGCCAGGAATGTTCGAGCCTGCTCGATATCCATAGGTAATGTATCCGATCACAAGACATATCGATCTTTTCGATAATTTCGTGCAAAAAATCTCGATTGTCTAATACAAAGTCGACTCATATGCTTTTCTGCAGGCGGTCAGAGGCTGCGCCCAGCCGCCGGACGTCCCGAAAGCCATCCCGCCGGAGGACCTCCCACTCAATGGCATGCTGGCCGACGGCACCTGACACGGCGTACAGCGACGGCCTGGCGTTGCACCGCGGCACCGGGGATCGTGATGACCGGCCATACCGGGTAAACATGTCCCCGCCAGGATCCGCAAGCAGTGGTCTTGAAGAGGGCGTCCAGGCACACGGTCGCGTGATGGCGCGGAGCATTGTTCCGCAGAGCGATCGAACCGGATACACACCGGAGCAGCAGATGAGTGATCAACATCCCCCCAATCGTCCACAGCTAGAGGACTACCAGCATGCCCTGCAGAGCATGGGTACCTTTATCGATGTCTCGGTAGACGACCTGATGACAATGGCTCGACGTGCCGAGCAATTTGCCAGCCAGCGTGCCGGAGAAGCCATTGCGGTGCAGCGGATCATGAAACAGCCGGTGCACACGGTGCGCAAGGACACCCTGCTGAGCGAAGCCGCGCACCTGATGATGGGCGAGCGCATCAGCGGATTGCCCGTTGTCGACGACGCCGGCCAGCTAGTCGGCATCATCACGGAAGCCGACTTCCTCCGGGCACTCGGCGTCCCAGCTCACCATCCTAGCCACACGCTGTGGCAAACCCTGGAGTCCCTGTTCAGCCACTTGATTCAGCATCCCCAGTCAGAGACACCTGACGACCGGGTGGAGCAGTTCATGGTGAGAGAGGTTGTCACCACGACCCCCGACAAAGGTCTGGGTGAGGTGATCGGATTAATGAAGCGGCATCACGTCAAGCGCATAGTCGTCTGTGACGAACAAGGCCATGTCGCAGGCATGGTGACCCGTTCCGATCTGGTACGCGTCTTCTTCGACCGCTACACCGACAGCGCCAAGGTACGCCGCTTGCCAGAATCCGCTGAGCAGCGCGCAACAAGCTAGGCGATGTCCTGTAAATGAAACTGGCCCTCATCCGCAGCATCAAACTACTCATGGATAATTTGGGATCATTGCAGTCATGTCGATCTCATCGCGCAGCCGCCAGCCACACACGGCAACCCTTGCCTACCGGTTGCACGGCAACTGCTATCTGAACATCACCAGCCACTGCACCTTGCGTTGCGCCTTCTGCCCCAAGTTCAATCGCACCTGGACGGTGCAGGACTTTAATCTGCTGCTGACCCGCGAGCCGAGCACCGCCGAGGTACTGGCTGCCGTGGGCGATGCCGGCGCCGATCAAGAGATGGTGTTCTGCGGGCTGGGCGAACCGACCCTGAATCTCGCCGTACTGCTGGACGTGGCGCGCGCACTGCGGGCGCAGGGCAAGCGCATCCGCCTCAACACTGACGGACTCGCCAACCTGGTGCACGACCGGGATGTCACGGCCGAACTGGCCGAGGTGGTGGACGCGCTGTCCATCTCCCTCAATGCCCAGGACGAGCCCACCTATAACCGCCACTGCCGTCCCAAGCGCGCCGGCGCCTTTGCCGCCGTACAAGACTTTGCCCGCCTCGCAAAGACCCGCGGCATGGCAGTCACTCTGACCGCCATCAACGGCCTGGAGGGCGTCGACATCGATGCCTGCGAGCGTATCGCCGGCACACTTGGCGTCGACTTCCGCCGCCGTGAGCTGGACGTGGTGGGGTAACGGCTCCCTCCAGGCGCTTCAGGGTTCGATTCCCACCTGCCTGACGGGCAAAGAAAAAGGCCGCCCCGGGGGACGGCCTTTTTGAACCTTGCCTTGTGGTCTAACGGCCCTGTGGGCCGTGGGAGGGATGACTCGCCCTGCGGGCTCGTGCTTCGGCGCTCCGCGCCTCGTCGAACCCAAGCTGTTAGAAATCGAGGGTTCGAATCCGGCCTGTCGACCGGGCAAAGAAAAAGGCCGTCCCGGGGGACGGCCTTTTTCTTTGCTTGGCGGAGAGGGAGGGATTCGCCTCTCGCCGCCACAAAGACCATAAAATCAAAGCCTTATAAGCATCAGCCATTCGACTGGTGTACCACCTGGGTGGCTCATAATTGATCAACGAGCCCTCAGTATCCCGATCAGCTGACTCGTGGTCAATGCGCCACCCTTTCCTGGCCACCCAGGTCATCGGCCTCACTCCTCCTTTTCTAGTTAAGGTTTAAGTGTTTCGTCGACCGGTTGAGACCCTCGTCAATACTAGACTGTAATACCACTGAAGCAGTGAGGTCAGACTCGATTTCTAGTTCGATGTATTACCCACTGCTCGAATCTGCTGCCTTGATGGGTTGTCTTTGGGGGATTTGCTGTCGAGGCAGGTCTCCGAGCTAGTCGTTTCCGAACAGCGTTTCTTTCCAGAGCGGCACCGCTTCATCAAGCGTAGGAAGGGCGGTGATGTTTTGTCTGTACGCTTCCAGTCCAATGTTCAAAAAGTTGCGGTTCATCACTTGAATTTCATTCAAGCTTTCCAGAACTCCCTTTGCATCCCTGCGGCTAATTCGCTCTTTTATTTTATTTTTTATAGTGTAATAATTAAGCCACATGTCATGTAGTTTTTGACGATGCTCATCCGGAAACGAAAGGGCCGCTAGACTCCCGTCATCAAGCTTGTTAGAAGCGCCTTCCTTTTCCATTTCATTCATCTCGCTGAGCAACTCATCCAGAATCACCCCTAGTCCTTTCTCTTCACGAACGGCTCGTCTTATCTTCCAAATACTTGGCTCAACCACATTCCATCGAAATCGTCGGGCAAGACTAAGCATAAGCACCAATTTTATGTCGTGATGAAAATATTGATTAAGGCCGTCATGCTGGCCGATCTCCTCATCACATGATTTATCATCCGGCACGAGCAAAAGATAGTAGGTGATTGGAAGACGGTCGCGCGTTTCGACTCGCGAAATTATCGGCTTGAATATCTTCCCGTGAAACTCGACCTCAGACAGGATGTTTGACGATGCGTCGTTTGGGCCCCTCGTTGACGCGTGACTTAGAATGTCTCTGGGTATGTCGAAGCGGTCCGCCGGCCCCATCTCATCAGACAGGGTAAGAAGGTCGTACCAAGTACAGTCATCACTTATTCCTAAGGCGCCTCTTACGTAATCATTCGCTTCGATACGGGTCTTCGTGAAGTCAAGCACATAGCTTTCCTCCTTATGGGTATCCGGATTTATAAGATGACGCACGACATGAAGATCCTTCTTTGGCTCCCCTTTGAACTTGCTAAGAGAAATTCTAAAAATATTTTTTATTATCAATCGATTCGCGAAATAATGAGTGTGTATCTTTGACCGAAATAGCTTCGACAAAGCCTTTGCTTGGCTGTCGAGCTGGTCTTGAATGCCGTCATCTGTAGGCCCAACATGAGCCAACCTTTTTCCGTCCGAGTATGCTCCGGCGAGAAGCAGGTTATGTAGAAATTTCTTTATTTCTTTGTCCTGAGCAAGTATTGGTTCAAAGTAGGACATCGCTGGCGGCATTGTTGTTATACCTCTTGACCGAAGGCATACCACACATGGCTCTTTTCCCTGGTGCTTGCGGGAAGCCAAGTACATGCCAAACTCATGGGCCACCCAACTTAGCTCACGGGTGTCATCGGTATATAGAAACATAAACATGTTCGATGACATGGCGGCTTCATTGATCCAGGTCCCGACTGGGCCGCCATATTCGCTTTTTTGGACAAAGGTGCTAACTTTGATTTGTCCAGCGGATATCGTCTCCAGAAAACCATGGAGGCTCTGGGCCAGCTCGATCTCAGTCTCGTGGTGGCTGAGGAAAATCTCGAAGTTCATGGCGCTCTCCTTTTGCCCGGCGGCATGAGTGAGCCGATTCATCTCTTGCCATGTCACTAATCCTTGTGATGAGTCCCATACCCATGGGCACAGGTGCGGGCACAGTTACTTTACTCATAGCGTAGTAGCTTCGGCGGCTCGTTGCTACGGCCGAACGGGTACAACGCTACGTTTGGGTATAAAGGCCCACAACCCACCAGAGGCCATCGTCGCTCGGACATCCTGAATATGGAGCGTGCGTGGTGCTAGCGGCATCCAGTCTCGCAAGCACGGCTGCATCGCCTTTCAGAAGCTCGGGCTCCGTGATCAAAATGGCGTCGGGGATGACTGGAACACAACATGATCGAAGGCTGTGATGTTGGCAACGTACCTTTGTAGTGAATAGACGGGTACGGCGCCCAGGGTGAGAACTGAAGTGTAAAGGGTGCACGGAGAGGATATGGGGCGATTGCTGGCAAGGGCGGAAGCGGCAAGATATGCAAGGCCCCTAAGAAGCTTGGTCGTCGGACGCTAATCCCCCGAAAAGTAGCCACCCCAGAAGTTGAATTTTCTGATAATGCGACCGGAGGGTGGTTCCGCATGGAAAAGTCCCGCTATACGGTAGCCAAATCATCCTGAGGCGGATCATCAACCTGCTGGGTGTGGTCACCTTGATGGATGCGGTGCTGGCGTGATTAGGCGCTCAACTAGATCGTTCGTGAGAACGTGGAAACAAAGATCTGTTACCCAAAGCAGCCGTTCAGATGCGCTAGAGAAAAGTGCTGACCCATTTTTACTTTTTTTATTTCTAAGATGACCGATCTATCTCCCCGCGTTATGCCAGTGCCTCGGCAATCTGTTTGGCGACTTCGGCGTCATTGAGATAACCGATAATACCGTGACGGTTTTCTGTGTGATTGTCGACGCCATTGCTGTTGATGACCTTGGGGTCGGTCGGGAAGTTGCGATCATCCAGAGGGTTGAGCGCAACGATATCGCGTTCGTCATAGGCGTTGTACCAACCATCTGGGCCGCCGGGATTCTGTAGCGGACCCAACTTGCTACTGATTGCCGTAAGCCCCAGAGGGCAGCCGACCGTGATGTACTTGACCAGGTTGAGCTTGGCCAAATTATCCATGATCACCTTGTATCCCACGACGGACCCCAGTGAGTGAGCTACAACGATGGTCGGTTCATCCGTAAGCTTTTCTTCGACGATCTTGTTGATGCCGCGCGTAACCGCCTTTGCGTTCACATAGAGAAAGACGTCCTTCAGGAAGGTTTCGATGGTGAATTCGGCCGCGCCCGTGAGATGCCGATCGATCACGCGCGCGATGGCCTGAACCCAGTTCCAGTTCTGGACGCCCTTTTCCTGAGGCGCCGTTGGGTCCAGTTCGGCCTCGACCTCATCGTCAGAAATAGCGGATCTCTCCTTCATCTGACCTAGCGCCGACTGCATGAACTCTTCAAATTGGCGGTTCTTCCCTGATCCTTTCGCATTAACATCCTGGGGCGTTGGCAGATTCGCCTGTGCGGTGAATCCGTCAAGTTTGTCCCCATAGAAAGGAAAGTCGATGGAAAGGCTGTCAGGGGATGGCAAGCCAGCGGCCGCAAAGCCTTTTTTCAGCGTATCGATCCAGACCTCCTTGAGTTCAACCGGATCTTTGCCACCTTGCGAACGCCCGTGAATCATCAAGATTCTCATTGCAGTTCTCCTGTCTCAACGGCTTGGATGATGTGTTGCGCTGCTTTCGGCTCAAACGTGGTCCATAATGAATTGCAGAGGTAGGGGCTCGCCTCCTGTAGCACCATAGGCAACGTAATGCCGCGTGGTCGCAGCAGGCTCCAGGTCTGTGTCAGCAAGGGACAGAAGGGAGCCACAGGAAAACTGCCCCATGGCTGATCCACGTGGCGCGAAGCGAGGACCCGTACGTCAAACAGATCTGTGCGCAGATCATGCCGCATATAGTCCAACACGCTCAGTACGCTGTCGTCCTTGCCCGCCTGCGATAACGCATGGGCGGCATATAGTCCAAGAGTAGGGTCCGTCGCCTTTTCCATGCGAATTTCCGACGCGAGCGCCTCCGCCTCTTGGTCCGAATGAATTTCGAAGGTGTTGTTTTGCACCGCGAGTGCCACCAAGGCGCGTAATCGATCGATCTCGTCCTTCTTTTGCTCATAGATCCCGAAGCGCCAATGGTTTGACGACGGGACATAACTGATATTGGACAACCCCGCCTCGTCAAAATAGGCATGGCCGATATAGCCTTCGAGCGCGGCAAGCACGCAGCATCGCCCCCCCTCCACCTGGATGGCTACCGATACCGCAGGGTCTGCGTCCCAAACGCGGACGATGGCGTCATTGATGCGACCATCTCCAGCATCCACAATCTCAACCCGGGCGTTATGCACGCCTTTTGTCGTAGCCGCATTGACGACGCTCTCGCCGTGTATAACGAACCCCATTCTAGATTCGAAGTGGTCGACTGCCACGCTGGGTAAGCGTGTCGTGAGTGCGGCTTCGGTTTCCGGATTGGCAACGGCTAACAGTTCGTGGACTGCGCTGGCTCCACCTCTCGTTGCAGGAGCGGAAAGGGCTCGGCCGACAATGCCCGCCGCATCACGCCCAGCGCGCACAGCGCGCACAGCGAGCCCAGCGCGCACGCCTGGTTCCGCTGGTGGGGGCGATCCTGGATAGGAACGCAGCACAGGCACGCGTGTTCCGGGACGGATGTGCGCAATGTAGATATCGTCACTGGAAGGGACGTTCGCCTCGATGTTCTGCGTGAGATTGATATCAATGTCGGCAAGGAGGTCGTCGACCTTGTCCTGCAGGTAGTCTTCCAGTTTCCGGTTGGGAACGACCTTCATAAGCCGCGCCCCCTCGATCACCTCGTGAATCATGTCCGGCTTGGGCTCCGTATACGCCAACATAAGGGCATGAGTCAGGATGCTTTTATTTTGTCCGCCAATATCCCCTTCATAGGCGGCACGGGCCTCGCTGGTGGCCTTGAAGACGTCAATCTTAGATGTGCCAGTGGTGTCCGCGTAGTTGGGAAAGGCATCGATGCCGGTCACGTGGGCCCCGGTGCGCGAATCGGGAATCGAGCGGCACGCATCGGAGATAAAGACGACGTTGGGAATACCGGAATATCGCGCAAGATCCATCGCGCCATTGAGGTTGATTGCCTCGCTGGTCTTCGTTGGCGCTCCGCTCAGCAGCCAACGATCCGAGCGTGCATGCCAGTAACCGTGGCCAGAGAAATAGACCACAAGCAGGCTGTACCGCACTGGCAAGGTAACGAATTTCGAGATCGCGTCTTCCACATCCCGCGATCGAACGGGTCCTTGCTTATCGGTCAGGCATTCGACGTCGTAGCCTTCGTCTTGCAGCCAAGTTGCAACTGCGTCGGCGCCAGCGGCGGCCGACTTGAGCTTCGCGAGATTGCCGGTCTTATCAACTCCAATAACAACGGCCGCTTTTCTTTTCTCCATGATGCGACATCCTTGTGCTGCTGATGGTTAGCCAAGAGTATGCAAAGCTCATCAGTGAAGCCAATCACGGCGGCTCTCGACGCGCCTGCCAGGATACTGAGCGACCTGCTGCCTGGCCTCACGGACATCGCATTGTTGGCCTGCAGCCAAGTGTCGTGCAACTGTGCACGCAACGCGGGGGGGGCCCGTCACCGCTTCCCGGCCGACCTTGGGCTCGACGCGCTCCGCTAGGCCGCGTGTGGATACAAGCAGCCGACAGTCTAATACCAGCTCTCCGGGTAGGCCTGAGAGTCCGTTCACACCCAAAGCAGAGGTTAAGAACGTTCTGGGTCATCGGCGGGCAGCGCAGCGGACTGCCCGCTACAACCAGTTCTTGGGCGGCACGCACGCCTTCCTATATTCGCTCCTTCTCAACGAGGCGACGATAGTGCTCGCCGAGCACGGTAAGCCTGCACGTTTTACTCTGCATCGCCGCGTGCCACATGTGCGGAGCATCAACGGGAACCACTAGATTGAGCCGGTTGTAGCGCTGGAGTATTGCGAACTTCCTGGTGTTTTCCGGATCTGGATCCGACATATCTGGGTCGCGGCCTTTCAATTCGGACTCGAACGAGGGATCCAACTGAAATTCAGATCCCCGCGCGGGGAAGAACTCCGTGATTCGACGCAGGTCTTCCAACTCAATCGGTGGGGGCACCGTTCGCAAAGATACGAACTGCCGCACATTTGTTTTGAATACTGGCCTCTGCTCCCAAGCACCAAGAGACTGATCAACGTGCGCATAGACACTTCCCGGAGTAATCTCACCAGTGAGATTAGAGGCCCCACCATGCAATGCATCCACCAGAAGGGTTGTAAAAACGCCCCTTCCGTTCTCTTCCGTCGCATACTGGTCTGCCGTGGATGCAGTCAGGACGGTGAGGCCCTCCGATAGGGCGGCGAGGTTTTCTTGGCCCGGCGGAGTTCCAGCGATCCCTGAGTGACAACTGTCAAGAATGACAATCTTGTTTTGGGCAGGCGACGCGTTCGCCAGAGTCAGGACCTCTGCCAAGGACAGACCCTCGTCACCGCGTCGAGAGTCAGTCGCCAACAGATAGCCGCCCGTTGCTTCTATGTGTCCGTGTCCTGCGAAATAAAGGAGCGCTATTTCAGCCGGCGCTTTGAATAGGTCTACAACGCGATCTTTGAGGTCGTTACGATTCGCTCGGTCACTTGGGCCAGTGCCAGTAAGGATTTTGCAGTCGAAATTGACTGATCCGTCGCCGTGCCGCTCCAATACGGATTTCACTGCGTATGCATCGTCCACGCAACCGAAGAGTCGCCCGCCGTGCTCGTAATAGTTGATGCCAACAATGAGCGCGATTCGCATGAAACCCTCCAAGATCTACAAACTGTCGATGAAGTCTTTGATCGCGTCCCAGGTCCAGACCACGGTTTTGACGCCCTCCAGATTACTCCTGTCGTCCCTGTACGCCCAGACCCCCAAGATGCGCTTTTTCTCCTCGCGCGCGCAAGAGATTTCCCACTTCTGACCACTGGACGTAAAGGAGTTCTTGCTGACCAGCGCGATAACTCCATCCGATCTACGAATGCGGGTACGGACGCGCTCCTTCCATTCAGAGGTGTAGGCCTCCTTCACGGACATATCGATGTACTCAAAAGTTGACTTAGTGTTGAGGGACTGCCCCTTTAGGAAATCCCGTTGCCTCTCGTCATCAATCGCAAACGCCACAAACACAACCTTCTTTGCTGCCACTAGGACCTCCCTTCATTTCAGTCTATTGAATCAAGATATCCGACTGTCGGCTCAAGCCCTGGAATGGCAGTGTCGTCAAGACGAACGGGCAGTATATAGTTTTCACATTCTGTAAACGCTCGCGCTTGTGCGGCTTCTCGCTCTTTTTTAGTCCATAGTTTTTTGGCGTAATGTTTGCTCACAAACATCACACAGTATTTCGCCTTGTTTTGGTAAATATCTGAAAGGTGTGTGTACAGTTTTCTTCCCCACAGCTTTGCTTTTTCATATTCGTCATAGAAAACCGTGTATTTGGAACTTCGCAATAGGTCCGCGAGTTCACGTGCGTAGCCCCGGTCCTCTCCTGCAAAAGAAAGAGCCACATCATATTGCGTGATAGAATCCTCTTCTGCTGTTTGATTTGAAAGTGCGGACCCAACATCGATTCCTGTCGCTGATTCTACTCCCTCAAGAAATTCGATGTACGCTCGCGATTTCCGAATCCAAAGTAGGCCCCATCGGAAATACTCATCGTTTTGCTCGACCCAGCCATTTTTTTTCTTCGTTCCTGCTGCAGAAAAATCGCATTTCTTCCCATAGATTAACGTCAGGTTGCGACCCAATAATTCTTTCTGCCACGGACTTGATCAAAGCCTCAACACTCTCCACTTCGCCATTCGTCGGAGCCACATCTTCTATATCTTCTTCATTTGATCTATTCCACAACATGTTATTCAAATACTTGCGGTATTCCTTAAATCGCGACTCGAGCCTATCAAGCGACTGTGATCCCAAGTCAACCTGATAAGCATGTTTTTTCAGCCCATATGGATCGGTCACGCAGCATCGCATTGAGGATGATGATCATCTTGCGCATGCACGCTGTGAGCGCCACTTTCTTGTGCTTACCTGCCGCCACTAGGCGCTGGTAAGTCGCCCGGATTATCGGGTTGTGCTGAATGGAGGTCAGCATCGCCATGAACAGGATCGTTCGCACGCTGGAGCGGCCGCCGCGTATGCGCCGCTTGCCTCTCAGCTTGCCGCTGTCGCGGTTAAAAGGCGCGACACCCACCAGGGCTGCAATCTGCTTGTTGGTCAACGTGCCCAGCTCTGGCAGATCAGCAAGCAAGGTATTGACCACCTGCGTACCCACACCCGGCACCGATTGCAGGATGTCACGCTTCTCCCGCCATTCATCCATGGTTTCGACCAGGTCCGCTACCCGTTGGTCCAGCTTTTCGATCTGGGCTTGCAGGTGACGGAGATGGCGCTTCATGTCGGACACAAGGTAGGACGGCATGACGTCGAGCCGATTCTTTTCCATGGTGCTCATTTCGATCAGCTGCCGGCGACGTGCGATCAAATCCCGGATTTTACGCAGATTTCCGATGGCCAGCGGCCTGACTTCCGGCTTCATGGTGGCCGCATAGCTAGCCAGGATGCCGGCATCGATCTTGTCGGTCTTTGCCAGTATCCCTTGGGCACCTGCGTAACGTCTGACCCTGATGGGCTGACAGATGATGACCGGCAGTTTGCGGTCCGCCATTGCGACAACCAGATCGTATTCCCGACGACCGGTCGCCTCGACCACGATGCGCTCGACCCGATAGTGGCTCAGCCGCTTGAGGATCTGACGGATACCTTGTGCGTCATTGCTGGCCGTGAAATGCAGTTGACGCTCATGGATCGCGACGTCGAGCTGGTGCTTGCCCACATCGACGCCGACGTTAACTTCTGCTTCTCTTTGTGTAGCCATTGTTGGCAAACCTCGCCCTTGCTAAATTCGGGCTCGTGGGCCCATTCGACTGTTCGAGATAAACATTGAATCCATGCTGTGCCACACGCTTGTTAACGGTCTCAGCATTGCTGGAGCCAGCGGTCTACCGGGCTACAGCATGGATAACCTGGTGCTTCAGGTTATGGGCCCACACTAGTCGCTTTGGGGGTGGTTTTGGAACATACAAGCGGGTCTATCCGACCCACAAAAGCTGACGCTTTTGCGGTCGGCTAACCCTTAACGTTATGGCAATAGGGGCGTAAGCAACGATCATGTCTGCTAGCTCAATCAGCAGAAGAATGGAATCCTGCATAGCGGCATTCCAGTCAAGGGACTACGAATCTGCTTTGGTCCACTATTTTCCAGCACTGGATAAAACAGCTAAACGCCGAAGGCCAAAGGACGGTGTAGGGGCACGAATCAGGGGCTTTCTCGATGATGAACTGGACATCATTAGCCATATCGCTACTAGAAACATTCTTCGTGTTGAATGCGATGGCATGTCGTTTCCCCAAGCAATCTATAAGTTCGCGCGGACATCTATAGCTCATGAGGGCGAACTTGATCCGAGAATAAACTTCAATAACGAGAAAGGGCTCAGTATCGGGCGAACTTGGAATTTACCGCCTTCATTCATTATTGGGCTTGTAGTTGCAGTTGTTATTGCGCCGGAAAATCATGATGAGTCCTTTGAAAAACAATACTCAGTAAGTATCCATGGCACTGAATTCAACTTGGGGTCGCTTTGGGGTAACAGGCAAATAATCCGTGAGTGGATGGAGAAAGAGTATGGCTATCCGATATTCAGTAGTCAGCCATAACAAGCGCCTCAAACACGCTCGCTTCGCGAGCTGCGACGCCGCAAAGCGGCGCGCTTTAGGCTGAACGTTATGTTCCAACGGAGTAAGAGTGAACAAAGAAGCAGAAACTCCAATAGAATTTAACGACTTAATTTTTGCTGCACTTGATCATGGTGTAGACAGCATTGCTGATGGTGCTGGCCCACTGATACCGTTCGTTATGATTGTGACTGTCGAAGGAGAGAAAAGGCTTCAGCGCTTCGTTACGGATCAATTGGAAGAAGGGGTTGAGGCTGCAAGAAATTATGTGGAAGAAGAAAAGTCAGATACCGCAATCTACGCAATAGCATGGGATGGCTACTTAACCCTTGATGAACAGAAGTGCGACGCGATCTTAGTCGAAGCTGGGGAACGTGATAGAGAACGAGGCGTCTTGTTGGCTCAACGCTATGAGCAAAAAGGCATGTTTAAGAAAAAAACCCATTTAATTGGAAATCCAGCGCTAGTTGAGAACCCTGTTTCAAGAATATACGGCACATAACAATCGCATCAAAAACGCCCGCCAAAAGCGCGGGCGCGGACCTTGCTACCCCTCGGCCGTTTATACGAGACTTTAAACCCGACAAGGAAAGGCCATGACCCTCTTAAAGCTCATACCGGTGATTGCCCTTGTTGGCATGTCTAGCGCCGCAGCAGCATCCGACATTTGCAGCGCGGCGGAAGAGCGAATGCGAGCGGCAGTATCCACGTACAAAAAGGAAGGATCTGCGGCGTTCATGCGCGAGGTGCTGAAAAACGGGCCGCTTGAGCAAGACAAAAGAGCGCTCGGGCAAGACCAAGCACTGAATCAGATCGAACAGTTTTTCGGGCCAATTCAGGCGTATTCCACGCTTAGCAAAAAGCCGCTGGGATCACGCACCTGCTATCTCGTCGGCATAATCGAATATGACAACGGCCCTGCATTTGCCGTGGCTACCTTCTACCGGGGCACTAAGGGGGTTGGAGCAACGGCCATGTTCTTCCGCACAGAACCCGAAGCTGTACTACCGAAGCAGCTATTGGTTGAGTAGAGGACAAATGCGGTCTGAGCAAGAACCCTGCCCGCATGCATGCGCCCTATCCTGGCCGATTGCGGAACAAGCTGGCGATATTACCGATGCCACGTCCGCTCCGCACTCGAAGCAAACGTGAGCAACCACAAGTTCACCGGAGCAAAGGCGCGCCGTGCAATTCCAACCCCGACAGAGCGCATCGTTAGGCATGGCTAGGCTGCTGTTGCACACGCCCTCTCGTTAGCGTTGCCATTAGACAGGGTCACGGCGTGAGACAGCTCATGAAGATGGCCTGCTTGTCGTTGATGCTGAGATCGCTCGCCGGCTTGTTGCGTAGCTTTTCGCAGCGCTCCGCAGCTTCCGCCAGATAATCGGCGAACGCTTGTGTCCACAAGGTGATTTCCACGGAGCTGCGCGCGCCCATTTGATTCCGTTCAGGGATCACCCGGTTGCTCGCACGCACGCGCAGGTAACCGTCGCCATCCCGCCACATCAGGCTCAGTTCACCGTCACCGAGCTGTTCCTCGCCGTCTGGTGTGCCAAAGCGTGCCTGGAGGTCCGTGCGCAGCGGATCCACCGCCACTGGGCCCGGGAAATGCTCGATATAAGCCAGTTCACCCACCATACCCTTGCGCGTGCGCAGCTTGAGCAGCCCGCCATCGCGTCGCTCCATACGCATCAACCGGTCGAACTCCCGGCGCTTGGTGGTGAGCAACTTCTCCTCCAGGCTCAGGGAAATGGCCTCAACGTAGCCCCACAGGCGTGCCGCTGCCGACTTGATCTCGGCGTAGCTGGCGCCAGGGCGCAGGCCGCGTATGGAAGCGTCAGCTGCGCTGTCGCCAAGCAGCACGGCCTTTACCTGCTCACGGGCCGGCGCCGGCAGCGTTGCCATGTCCCGTGCAACTTGCGCCTGCTGTGCAGCGGCCTGACGCTGAATCTGCTGACGCTTGGCCTGGAACGCACGGTTGTAGCTGTCCTGCTCCTCGCGTGTCATCGCGCCCGGGTCGGCGCGGTAGGCAATCCGGTTGAGCTGCGCCAGCCCTTGCTGCGTCAGCGGCACTGCGGCGATCTCAGCCAGCAGCTCGGCATGCGCTTCACTGCGCTGTGCGACTGCTGCTCCTGCATCGCCGCGCCGCGCCTCCAGCCTGGCTATCCATTGCGCGACTTCCTCATCCGCAAGCATGCCGCTGTGCGCCTTCAACTGGGCGGCCTGCCGGCCATAGCCCTGCCACTGCCGTGACAGTGCAGACACGCGGTCATTGACCTCCTCACCCCGTAGCGCTGCCTGCGCGATTGCAAGGATCTCAGCCAGCGACGGCGAAGGCTTCAGTCCCAGCAAGCTCGTCACCTGCCGCTCAACCACGCGCTGAGCGTTCCATATCTTGCGCAGACTTCGCGAGGCGCGCTTGAGCTCCTTCAGCGCTGCATACAACGCATTCGCCGCATCGCGATTGCCCCCGGCCAGGGCCTGTTTGCGGCAGCTTGCCAACCAGCCCTGCAGTGAGGACACATCCGCCGGGGCCCATGCAACCAGCGGCACGCCAAATAGCGGAACCACCCGTTCGTCTTCGAACAGCGCATTCACCGTGATGCCCGCACGTGGTTCAAAGCTGGCGTCCTGCAACGACGTGCCAGCCCAGCGTTGCAGCGCTGCACAGTCAGGCTCTGTAACAGCGCCGGTGACCGTTCCGCTCGACAGCACGACACAGACCGCCATGACCCCAGCCGCACTGGAAATGAGACGATGTTTCATAGCAACCTCCTTGAGCATGTCCTTTGCCCTGGAACACCCACAGCAGCAGTTTCAAGATAGGCGTTTATTGCTTAACAGTAGATTAAACAGCGCATCGCGTTATCGGGATGACGCATGACGTCATCGCCGCAACAGGACGCTGTTTGCGCGTCTGCGCGATAGTGATGTGATTCTGTAAAACGCCGATTTTTCGGCACTTGCCGGCGCCCCGGGCTGGATGCTGCGATCGCTGTCGCTGCGGCGCTTGAAGGCCGGCTGCCGGCCGGGTGCTGCCATAGCAGGCGGTGCCCCCAGGTCCGCCCCGAGCATCGGCGGGCTTCGCGCAATGCACAAATAAGGTACGGCGCCATATAACCCCCCGTAAACTACAGCCCGGTTCCAGTCTCTGATGCCTACGCAAATCAAGTGTCGGACCGGATCTCGGCGAAACGATGCGTACAGGTGAGCATTGCGGCCCCGGCAGTGGACCGGCGATGCCCACACCAGGAATGGGTAGACAGGCAATGATCAGAATCGGACTGCTCGGCTGCGGGAACATCGGCGGGATCATTGCCCGCAAGCACGAAGGCATCGAGGTGGTGGCGGTTTTCGATCATCGTCGGGAACGTGCAGAAGCGCTGGCCGGGATATTGGGCGCGGCACGCTGCCATGGCGACTTTCAAAGTTTCATCCAGGACGATTTCGACATCCTGGTCGAGGCAGCCTCCATCGGCGCGGTGCAGCAACATGGCGAAGATATCCTGCGCCACGGCAAGGACCTGATCGTCATGAGCGTGGGCGCCTTCGCCGACGCGCCCTTCCGGCAGTTGCTGGAACAGACGGCCACCACACTGAGGCGCACCATCCGTATCCCCAGTGGCGCGCTGTTCGGGCTGGACAACCTGAAGATCGGCCAGGTCTCGCGGCTCGACCGGGTGCTGCTGCGCACCACCAAGCAGCCCGCTTCGCTGGGCCTGGTCGTTACTGAACGGACCCTGCTGTTCCAGGGCGATGCCAGCGAGTGCATCACGCACTATCCGCGCAACGTCAACGTGGCGGTCGCACTGAGCCTGGCGGCTGATCGGGAGGTGGAGGTGGAACTGTGGGCCGATCCGGCCGTGGCGCGGAACAGCCACGAGGTGATCGTGAACGGCGAATTCGGCGAGGCCCAGCTGACCACCTTCAACCTGCCCTGCCCCGACAACCCCGCCACCAGCTACCTGGCCGCGCTGTCCATCCTCGCCCTGCTGAAAAATCTCGGTCGCGCGTTGCGGATAGGGACCTGACGGCCCGGACTCAGCGGCGACCCGCTGCCCGATTCCGACCCCGGTGTTACTGCCCCGGCAGGAAACCTGCCCGCGCCAGCAGGTCCATATCCACACCCGGCTTGGCACCGGCTTCGGCGGCCTTGTCACCCAGCAGCAGCCGCTCCAGGTAGCGTGCCAGCAGATCCACCTCCAGGTTCACCCGGGTACCGGCCTGGTAACCGGCCATGATGGTCTCGGCCAGGGTATGCGGCACGATATTGAGTTCGAAGCGGGCGCCCTCCACGGCGTTCACCGTCAGGCTGGTGCCGTCCACGGTGATCGAGCCCTTGTGGGCGATGTAGCGCGCCAGCTCGGCCGGCGCCTCAATGGTGAAGCGCACCGAGCGGGCGTCGTCATGGCGTTCGATGACGGTGCCGATGCCGTCCACGTGGCCGCTGACCAGATGGCCGCCGAGGCGGGTGGCCAGGGTCAGGGCCTTTTCCAGGTTCACCGGGGTGCCGGTCTTGAAGGTGCCGATGGTGGTCAGCCCCAGGCTCTCGCGGGACACGTCGGCAACGAAGCCGTCGCCGGGCAGTTCCACCGCGGTCAGACACACGCCGTTGACGGCAATGCTGTCACCCAGCTGCACGTCGGCCAGGTCCAGCTTGCCGGTGTTTATGGTCAGGCGCAGGTCGCCGCCGCGGGACTCGGTGCGGGCGATCCTGCCGGTGGCCTCGATGATGCCGGTGAACATGCTTGGTGCAACCTCTATTGGGGTGGTTTGTCGTTCGGTGCTGCGGGCGGCGCATCTTTCACTTTGGCCTCCTGGACCTCCGCGACCATCTGGGAAAGACGGCTGTAGTCCGTGCGCCCCACCAGCCATTCGGACTTGGCCTTGACGCAGTTTTCATAGGCCACCCGGTTGCCGTCGCGGCCGTCCTTGGTGGTCGTGCCGAGCAGGGCCACGGCCTCGGTGGCCGCCATGGCGGCTTCGGTGGCGGCCTTGGAACGATCGAGAAAATGCCAGCCACCGGCAGTGCTGATGGACGCCACACCGAGCAGCAGGACACCCCGGTAGGCGCGCAGGAAGACCTTCACGCTCAGCGGCTTGTCGCCCTGACCCGGTGAACCGAGTACGCCGCCCGCCAGTCCCGCCAGGGCACCCAGGCTGATCAGCAGCCAACCGATGATCAGTTGCTTGTAGGACAGCCCCTGGGCGCCGGCGGCCAGGCTGATGCAGTAGTGCGGCTCACCGGCGCCTGCCGAATAGGCTGTGGGCACGGGCATCCAGGGTTTGCCTGGCGGCTTGCCGTAGCCGATCAGCACGGCGATCACCACCAGTACGATCGCCAGCAGCAGCCAGCCCCTCCAGCGCCGCGACTTGCCGCGGCTCATCTGGTCGTCATGCCCGTTCATGTCGCTGCACTCCCTGTCAGGTTGCCGGCTGTACCGTGATCCGCCAGTCGCGGCCGACGGCGCGGATGTCGCTGATGGTCAGGTCGATGCGGTCGGCCATGTGCTCCAGCCCCGGCAGATGGCACAGGCCGCGGCCGCCGTCGCCCATCAGGTGCGGCGCCATGTAGACGATCAGCTCGTCTACCAGCCCGGCCGCCAATGCCGCGCCGGCCAGGGTGGGGCCGGCCTCGATCAGCACTTCGTTGATCTGGCGGCTACCCAGTTCGTCCAGCACCGCGCCCAGGTCCAGCGCGTCACGCTGCCCCGGCAGGGTGATCACCTCGGCGCCGGCCTCGGCCAGCGCCACGCCGTGATCCAGGTCCTCGGCCACGGTCAGCACCAGGGTCTGGCCCGGCAGGCTGAGCATGCGCGCGCTGGGCGGCATGCGCAGCCGACTGTCCAGCACCACCCGCAGCGGCTGCAGCAGGTAGTCGGCCGACTCGACGCCGGGCAGCTGGTCAGGACTGAGCCGCACGTTCAGGGACGGGTCGTCCGCCAGCACGGTGCCGATGCCGGTGACGATGGCATCGCTGCGTGCGCGCAGCCGCTGCACATCGCGGCGCGCGTCCTCGCCGGTGATCCACTGGCTGTCGCCGTTGGCCATGGCGGTGCGACCGTCCAGGCTCATGGCCAGCTTGCAGCGCACATAGGGACGGCCGGTTGCCATGCGCTTGATGAAACCGGGATTGAGCGCCGCGGCGTCGGTCTCGAGCACGCCGCTGACGGCGTCGATACCGGCAGCGGCCAGTCGGGCCATGCCCTGCCCGGCCACCAGCGGGTTGGGATCGATCATCGCCGCCACCACCCGGGACACGCCGGCCTCGATCAGGCCGTCGGCACAGGGCGGCGTGCGGCCGTGGTGGCTGCAGGGCTCCAGGGTGACATAGGCGGTGGCGCCGCGGGCGTTGCCGCCGGCATCGGCCAGGGCGATACGCTCGGCGTGTGCCTCGCCTGCCCGGCGGTGCCAGCCCTCACCCACCACGGCGCCGTCCCTGACCAGCACGCAGCCGACCCGCGGGTTGGGATGGGTGGTGTAGAGGCCGCGCCGGGCCAGCTCGATGGCGCGGGCCATATGGCGGTGGTCGTCACGCATGGTCCGAGCTTACCCCGTCGTCGCCGCTCAGTCGCTGTCGTCGCCGAGCAGGTCCAGCTGCTGCCGCCGCTCCTCGGGCGACGGCTGACCCTTGAGGCGGTCGATCTCCTCACGGAATGCATCCACGTCCTCGAACTGGCGATACACCGAGGCGAAGCGCACATAGGCTACCTGGTCGAGCTGGCGCAGCTCCTCCATCACCAGCTCGCCGATCTGCAGCGACGACACCTCGCTCTCGCCCGAGGCCATCAGCTTGCGGGTGATGCGGCTGACTGCAGCGTCGATGGCCTCGGTCTTCACCGGCCGCTTTTCCAGCGCCCGGCGCATGCCCGACGACAGCTTGTGGCCGTCGAAGGCGACGCGCCGGCCGTCGGATTTCTTCACCCGCGGCAACGACAGCTCGGCGGTCTCGTAGGTGGTGAAGCGTTCCTTGCAGGCCATGCACTCGCGACGACGCCGCACCTGGTCGCCGTCGCCGGACAGGCGCGAGTCGATGACCTTGGTGTCGTTGGCTCCGCAGAAGGGACAGCGCATGGCTCAGCTCGTAAAGAGGGCGGCCCAAGGCCGCCCTGTCGGTGTCAGTCGGCGTAGACCGGGAACCGGGCGCACAGGTCGAGCGCCTTGGCCTTGACCGCATCGATCACCGCCTGGTCGCCCTTGGCGTCGATGATGTCGCACATCCAGCCGGCCAGCTCGCGGCACTCCGCCTCGCCGAAGCCGCGGGTGGTGCAGGCCGGGGTGCCGACCCGAATCCCCGAAGTGACGAAGGGTGACTGCGGGTCGTTCGGCACCGCGTTCATGTTGACGGTGATGTTTGCCGCGCCCAGCCAGGCGTCGACCTCTTTGCCGGTCAGGCCGGCCTCGATGAAGGACACCAGGAACAGGTGGTCGCGGGTGCCCTTGGACACCACGTCGTAGCCGCGCGCCATGAAGACTTCAGCCATGGTTTGGGCGTTGGTCATCACCTGCTGCTGGTAGGCCTTGAAGCCGGGCTCCATGGCCTCCTTGAAGGCCACCGCCTTGGCGGCGATGACGTGCATCAGCGGGCCGCCCTGGATACCGGGGAACACCAGCGACTGCAGCTTCTTCTCGATCGCCGGGTTGGACTTGGCCAGGATCAGGCCGCCGCGCGGGCCGCGCAGGGTCTTGTGGGTGGTGGTGGTGGTGACGTCGGCGATGCCTACCGGGCTGGGATACAGGCCGGCGGCGATCAGGCCGGCGACATGGGCCATGTCGACGAACAGGAAGGCACCGACTTCATCGGCGATGTCACGGAAGCGCTGCCAGTCGACCACCTGGGAGTAGGCGGAGAAGCCGGCCACGATCATCTTCGGCTTGTGCTCGCGGGCCAGGCGCTCGACCTCGTCGTAGTCGATCTCGCCGGTGGCCGGATCGAGACCGTACTGCACGGCGTTGTAGAGCTTGCCGGAGAAGTTGGGCTTGGCGCCGTGGGTCAGGTGGCCACCATGGGCCAGGCTCATGCCCATGATGGTGTCGCCGGGCTGTACCAGGGCCATGTAGACGGCGGCGTTGGCCTGGGAACCGGAGTGCGGCTGCACGTTGGCATAGTCGGCGCCGAACAGTTGCTTGGCGCGGTCGATGGCCAGCTGCTCGGCGATGTCCACGTACTCGCAGCCGCCGTAGTAGCGCTTGCCCGGATAACCCTCGGCGTACTTGTTGGTCAGCACGCTGCCCTGTGCCTCCATGACCCGCGGGCTGGTGTAGTTCTCCGATGCGATCAGCTCGATATGCTCTTCCTGGCGACGTTCCTCGGCCTGGATGGCATTGAAGAGCTCGTCATCGTAGCCCTGGATCTGCATGGATTTTTTGAACATGGGCGGACACTCCGGCAGCTGGCGGTAAAACGCGCATTCTAACCCGCACACCGGCCGCAGTCAGACCCCAATTCGCCTGCCCCGCCCGGTACTGCACACATTCACCAGCCGAACTTAAAGAATCCTGATCCTCGCCGCTATCAAAAGGACTCAGGTAGCCCAACGAAATCAATCACATGCCCGCAGTAAATCCGCATGCCCGGCCACCCGAACAGGCCGACCCGGTCCAGGCCATACCCTTTCCGCAACCGCCGCTGAGTGCCTCACGGGAGGCCAACGCGGTGCACGCCGGGGAAGCGGTGGCCATCACCCTGCTCGACGGTGAAAAGCTCCGCGGCACCCTGCTGAGCTTCGACGTCGGCCAGGGCGTGGCCGGCATCAGGCGCGCCAGCGACCCGGAGGCCAGCTTCATCACCCTGGCCAAGACCAAGCTGATCCAGCTGCCCAAGGTGCGCGAATTGCTGCGCGACAGTACCGAGGACAGCGCCCAGCAGGGCATCGAGATGTCCGACCAGACCCAGGCATTCGAGATCCGCTTCAAGGACGGCGACCTGCTGTCCGGCCAGACCCTCAGCTACCGTGACACCCGCCTGGGCCTGTACCTGTTCCCGGTCCAGCAGGACCGGCGCTACATCTGCGCCTTCGTCTCCCACCAGGCCATCGACAGCTGGCACATCGGCCCCAGGATCGGCGAGATGCTGGTGGCCGACAAGCTGGTCAGCGAAACCAGGATCGACACCGTGCTGCACGAACAGGACGAGTCCCGCGGCCAGCCGCTGGGTGAATACCTGCGCACCAAGGCCGTGGTCACCAACATGGACCTGGAGCGGGCGCTGGAGCGGCAGCGCACCGCGCCGAACCTGAAGCTGGGCGAGATCCTGATCAGCGAGCAACTGATCAGCGAGGAGCAGCTGAGCGAGGCGCTGGGCGAACAGACCGACAAGCGCAAGAAGCCGCTGGGCGAGATCCTGGTGGAGAGCGGCCTGGTCACCAAGTCGGACATCCAGCGCAGCCTGGCCAAGAAGCTGGGCATCCCCTTCGTCGACCTGCAGCGCTTCGTCATCGACCCGGAGGCGGTGCGGCAGATCCCCGAAAAGCTGGCCCGCCAGCACCAGGTGGTGCCGCTGTACGCCTATGAAGGCAAGCTGGTGGTGACCATGGAGAACCCCATGGACTGGGGCGTGCTGGACGACCTGCGCTTTCACACCAACCACAACATCGAGCCGGTGATGGCGCCGCTGGCCGAGATCCGTCGCGCGCTGAACCTGGTGTACTCGGCCAGCCACACCGACAACCTCACCCTGGAGGATGTGGATCAGGCCGCCGGCGAGATGGAGGAGGAACAGCACACCCAGCTGGACGAGTCGGACATCGGCGACAACCTGGTGGTGAAGCTGGTCAACAAGATCATCATCGACGCCTATCACCAGCAGGCCTCGGACATCCATATCGAGCCCTACCCCGGCAACAGCAAGACGGTGGTGCGCATCCGCCGCGACGGCACCATGTTCGACTACTACGAGATCCCGCCCAAGCTGCGCAACGCGGTGATCGCCCGGGTCAAGGTGATGGCCAACCTGGACACCGCTGAGCGGCGCAAGCCCCAGGACGGCAAGATCGACTTCGGCCGCTACAGCCACTTCAAGCTGGAGCTGCGCGTCGCCACCCTGCCCACCGCCGGCGGCCAGGAAGACGTGGTGCTGCGTATCCTCACCAGCGGCACGCCGCTGACCATGGACGAGCTGGACCTGAGCAAGGACAACCGCCGCCGCCTGCAGCAGCTGATCGCCAAACCCTACGGACTGCTGTTCGTGTGCGGCCCCACCGGCGCCGGCAAGACCACCACGCTGCACTCCATCCTGGCCAACCTGAACACCCCGGACCGCAAGATCTGGACCGCCGAGGACCCGGTGGAGATCGTGCAGAAGGGCCTGCGCCAGGTGCAGGTGCATCCCAAGATCGGCTTTGGTTTTGCCAACGCCATGCGCGCCTTCCTGCGTGCCGACCCCGACATCATCATGGTCGGCGAGATGCGCGACAAGGAAACCGCCGCCATCGGCATCGAGGCCTCGCTGACCGGCCACCTGGTGCTGTCCACCCTGCACACCAACAGCGCCCCGGACAGTATCCAGCGGCTGCTCAACATGGGCATGGATCCGTTCAACTTCTCCGACGCGCTGCTCGGCATCCTCGCCCAGCGGCTGGCCAAGCGGCTGTGCCGCGACTGCTGCAGCGCCCACCACGCCAGCGACGACGAGATCGAGGAACTGCTGACCGAATACCAGTTCGAGAACAGCTGGCTGGAACTGAGTGCTGCCGAGCGGCAGGCCCAGCGCGACCAGCTGCTGGCCGGCTGGCGCGACAGTTATGGCGACGAGCAGGGACGCCTGACCCTGTACAAGGCCGAGGGTTGCGACGAATGCACCGACACCGGTTATCGCTACCGCATCGGCCTGCACGAGATCCTGGTGGCCAGCGAGGCCATCAAGCGGCTGATCCTGGACGGCGCCTCGGTCACCCAGTTGCTGGCCACGGCCTCCCAGGAAGGCATGACCACCCTCAAGCAGGACGGCATCCACAAGGTGCTGCAGGGCTACACCGACATCCACCAGGTGCGCCGGGTCTGCATCAAGTAAGGCCCGGCAGGCGGGCAAAGAAAAACGCCCCGCCGGTGACCCGGCGGGGCGTTTTAGGTACTGGGGTGGATGATGGGACTCGAACCCACGACGACCGGAATCACAATCCGGGGCTCTACCAACTGAGCTACACCCACCATTGAACTTTCAACACCGAACAAACCCAGCAATCTGGTGCGCCCGGCAGGACTCGAACCTGCAACCGTCGGCTTAGAAGGCCGATGCTCTATCCAGCTGAGCTACGGGCGCATGTTCGCAATTCTAACTGCGTTTCAGCAAATTTTGGTCGGGGTAGAGAGATTCGAACTCCCGACATCCTGCTCCCAAAGCAGGCGCGCTACCAGACTGCGCTATACCCCGCGCTTAGGCCTCGCCTTAGGCGAAGGTGGCGCATGATACGCCCGCCCCCTGGCCCCGTCAACGCATGCCCTACCCTGCCCTGACGCGATGGCTGGTTCAGGGTAGAATCCGCCCCTCTTTCAAGCAACCACAGCCAGCCCCGAGGTAACCATGAGCGCCCAGATCCTGGACGGCAAAGCCATCGCCGCCGACATTCGCGAGCAGGTCAAGAGCAAGGTCGACGCCCGTCTGGCCAAGGGCCTGCGCGCGCCGGGACTGGCGGTGGTGCTGGTGGGCGAGAACCCCGCCTCCCAGGTGTATGTGCGCAACAAGCGCAATGCCTGCGCCCAGGTGGGCTTTCACTCCGAGCTGATCGAGCTGTCCGGCGACACCAGCCAGGAACAGTTGCTGACCCTGGTGGATGAGCTGAACAGCCGCGAGGATATCGACGGCATCCTGGTGCAGTTGCCGCTGCCCAAGCAGATCAACGAGGAACTGGTCACCGAGCGCATCCTGCCCACCAAGGACGTGGACGGCTTCCATCCCTACAACGTCGGTCGCCTGACCCTGCGCATGCCCTTGCTGCGCCCCTGCACGCCGCGTGGCGTGATGACCATGCTGGAGCGCACCGGCATGGACCTGGCGGGCAAGGATGCGGTGATCATCGGCCAGTCCAACATCGTCGGCCGGCCCATGCTGCTGGAACTGCTGATGGCCCGCTGCACCCCCACCGTGTGCCACAGCAAGACCCGCGACCTGGCAGGCAAGGTGCGCAACGCCGACATCGTGGTGGCCGCCGTGGGCGTGCCGAAGTTCGTGCAGGGCGACTGGATCAAGCCCGGCGCCGTCATCATCGACGTGGGCATCAACCGCCTGGAAGACGGCAGCCTGTGCGGCGACGTGGACTATGCCGCCTGCGCCGAGAAGGCCGCCTGGATCACCCCGGTGCCCGGCGGCGTCGGCCCGATGACCGTCGCCACCCTGCTGGAAAACACCCTGCAGGCGGCCGAGCTGCACGCCCAGGGCTGAGGCATATACCAGCATTCCCGGTCACTCCATCCCCGCAGGTCGTCAGACCGGCCTGCAGGGATGCCGGCACCCGGCCGGCCAAACATGCATTCATGTGAACGGTTATTGACCTGCACTCATTCCGCGGAGATATAACCCAGCCTTTCTGAAAGTCGTCGCCCGGCTTCCTGAAGGGTGCGTATCCACTTGTCCTGACGCCTCTCCATCGGTGCGGATATCGACAGTCCGGCCACCGCATTGCCGGCAGCGTCCCGCACCAGCACACCGATGCAGCCGACGCCGAGTTCGGCCTCTTCGTTGTCAAAGGCATAGCCTTTGGCGACCGACTCACTGATCTCGCGCTGCAGCGAACCCAGGTCGGTCAGGGTATTTTTGGTGTACTCGGGCAACCCGGTCCGTTGCACGTAGCCCTCAACCTCGCCGGCGTGGCTCTCGCCCAGCATCAGCTTGCCTACCGCGGTGACATGCAGCGGCGCCCGGCTGCCGATGACCTGCTCCACCCGCATCATCCGGGTGACGGTCGATCGGTCGACGTAGACCATTTCGTCATCTTCCCTGACCGTCAGGTTGACGGTCTCGCCCACCTTGTCCCGCAGCCATTCCATGATGGATTTGGCTTCCGACCTGAGATCGGCACTTGCCCTGACCTGACAGCCCAGCTGACGCAGCTTGATGCCCAGGGAATATTTGCCCGTCTCCGTCCTGCGCACATAACCGACATCCACCAGCGAGGAAAGGATCCTGAATGCCGTTGACGGGTGCAGACCGGTCTCGGCGGAGAGCACCTTGAGGGAAACCACCTCCTCTTCCTGGTTGGCAATGGCATCCAGCACCTGGGCGGCGCGCTCGATCACTTGAATGGATGTCCTTTTCTCTGTCATAGCCTCACCCGACAATTCCGCATTGTGAAAACGATTCTGTATTGTGCAATATAAAACCCATGGGTATGGTTTAGCCAGACAAAATTTCCAGTGACCCTCACGAGAGTCGGAGACAAACCATGAGCACCGCAAAAGCTGAAATCCAAAACGACATCCCGACCTTCTGCCAGGGGATTCAATATTTCTCCGCGCCCTGTCCGGAATTTGAACGCTACGGACAGCAGGCGGTGATCGGCGAAGGCCAGGCCGCCATCGCCGACCCGAGCGATCCCGCCGCGGTCTACCAGACCCTGCTGGGCGCCGACGCCCTGCGCTACGTGACCCTGCAGATGTGCAGTTCCAAGGGCTCCGGCCACCCCGGCGGCTTCGCCTCCTCCGCCGAGGCCCACGCCGCCCTGATGATGCTGGGCCACACCAACATCGTCACCGAGGTCGGTCACCACGCACCCGGTTTCTACTCCTCCATGTTCCTCGACAGTTCCCTGGAGGAGATGGGCATCAGGACCATGGACGACATGATGGCCCGCTTCCGTGAAAAGCACGGCCTGCTGGGCCACCTGTCCGGCGCCATTCCCGGCCTGCTGGCCCCCGCCGGCCCGCTGGGCCAGGGGCAGCACTTCGCCATGGCCGGCGCCCTGCTGTACCGCGACAAGCTGTTCCCGGTCACCATCGGCGATGGCGGCATGGGCGAGCCCTACGTGCTCAATGCCATGATGCACTTCCACACCGCCTATCCGGACGTGACCAACTTCCTGCCGGTGCTGATCTGGAACGGCTACTCCCAGGAGCACCACTCCATGGTCTCCCTGCACAGCAATGCGCAGATGGAAGCCTACTGGAAGGGTCACAGCTTTGATGAAGTCATCATCATCGATGCCAAGGACTTCAACGACACCGACCAGGAAGGCGCCTTCGTCGACAGCAGCCGCTTCTCCCTCGGCCAGCGACTCGCCTTCACCAAGGCCGTGCTGGAAGGCATGGACAAGGCTGCCAAGTCCGCATTCAGCGGCAAGCTGACCGCCTTCATCATCAAGCAGCTGAAGGGCACCGGCGTACACACCGTGGGGGCCAAGTCCCACAACCTGTATCCGGCCGACACCCTGGACGCCCAGCACATCATCGACGGCCTGACCCGTCGCGCCCTGCCGGCCGAGGCCTGGCAGATCGTGCGTGACAACTTCAGCCGCGCCGGTGGCGGCCCAGCCGTGAAGACCGTGGTCACCGAATCCGAGCTGGAACTGCCGACCCTGAAGCTGGCGATGCAGGAATTCGCCAAGGGTGACAAGGCCGTGCCCGCCACCACCATGGGCGCCCTGGTTGCCCAGGTCGGTCAGCAGGACAAGCGCTACGTGGTCACCAACGCCGACGGCAACGAGGCATCGGCGATGAAGAACATCAACGACGCGCTGAAGATCCGTCACCCGACCCAGGATCCGCTGTACAACCAGGAGCCCACCGGTCAGGTCTATGAGCCGCTGAACGAAGACGCCTGCGCCGGTCTTGCCGCCGGACTGGCCCTGTTCGGCTCGCGCGCCATCTGGCTGTCGTACGAGTCCTTTGCCATCAACGGCTGGCCCATCGTGCAGACCGTGGCCCAGGCCATGGCCGAGTTGCGCCGCAAGACCCCGTCGGTGGTGACCATGTTCACCGCCGGCGCCCTGGAGCAGGGCCGTAACGGCTGGACCCACCAGCGTCCGGAGATCGAGAACTATTTCGGCGCCATGATGCGCAACGGCAACAGCTTCCCGCTGTTCCCCTGCGACGCCAACGTCATGCAGGCGGCGTTTGAATACGCCACCAACAGCTTCAACAAGAACATGACCATCATCGCCTCAAAGAGCCCGCTGCCGGTCTACATGTCACTGGACGAAGCCAAGCTCGCGGTGGAGCGTGGCGCGGCGACCATTTACGAGTCAGCCACCGGCGACAAGGGCAGCGTGGTGTTCGCCGTCACCGGCGACATGATCTTCCTGCCGGTGTTCGAGGCCAAGGACAAGCTGGAGGCCGCCGGTTACAAGGTGCGCATCGTCGCCGTGGTCAACCCGCGCCAGCTGTACCGTCCGACCGACGTCTCCTGGGACACCGTCAGCCAGCCGGACAACGCCTTCATGGACGACGACCACTTCAACGCACTGTTTGATGCCGATGTGCTGATGGCCGTCAGCGGTGGCCCTTCCGCGCCGCTGGAGCCGGTACTGCTGCGCAGCCGTGCGCCCAGGCGCGACACCGTCTGCTGGAAGCGTGGTGAAACCACCGCCTCCCCGGCCGAGATCATGGACTTCAACGGCATCACCGCGGACTTCATGACCGCCCGCGTCGACGCCCTGAGCGGTAACTGAGCCGATGGCCATCACCAAGATCATCGTGCTGGACGACGATCCCACCGGGTCGCAGACGGTGCATTCCTGCCTGCTGCTGACCCGCTGGGATACCCAGACCCTGCGCGAGGCGCTCCTGGACGACTCGCCGTTGCTGTTCGTGCTCACCAATACCCGCGGCATGGATGCCAGACGTGCGGCCGAGCGTACCCGCACGGTCTGCCACAACCTCAAGCTGGCCATGAATGAACTGCAGCGGGCCGGGACTGAATTCAATCCCATCCTGGTGAGCCGTTCGGATTCCACCCTGCGCGGCCACTACCCGGTGGAGACCGATGTCATCGCCGAGGAACTGGGCCCCTTCGACGCCCACTTCCTGGTGCCGGCCTTCTTCGAGGGTGGCCGCATCACCCGTGACAGCACCCATTACCTGATGGTGGACGGCAAGGCGGTGCCGGTCCATGAAACCGAATTCGCCCGCGATTCCGTGTTCGGCTTCAGCACCGCCTACCTGCCCGACTATGTGGAGGAGAAGACCGCCGGTCGCATCAAGGCCGGGCAGGTCGAGCGCTTCCGGCTGAATGACGTGCGCGGCGACAGCCTGGAGCGGTTGCTCGGTCTTAAAGGCAATGCCTGCTGCGTGGTCGATGGTGAGACCCAGGCCGACCTCGACCATTTCGCAACACAGCTGAAACACGCGGCCGCACACGGCAAACGCTTCCTGTTCAGAAGCGGCGCCAGCCTGCTGACCGCACTGGCGCAGCTGCCGCCGCAACCGGTTGCGGCCGAGGCGATGGCGGCCTACGTGCGTGACGGCAAGCCCGGTGCGGTGGTGGTGGGCTCACATGTCAAAAAGACCACTTCCCAGCTCACCGAGCTGCTGAAGCTGCCGCAAGTGGTCGGCATCGAGGTGGATGTCAGCCGCATCGACGACCAATGTGACGCCATGCTCGCCGAGATCATCGCACGCACCACCCAGGTCCATGCCGACGGCAAACACCCGGTGATCTATACCAGTCGCGTGGAGCTCACCTTTGCCGACCAGAAAACCCGCCTGGCCTTCGGCGAACTGGTTTCTGCATTCCTGATGGATGTGGTGCGCAACCTGCCGGAAACCCTCGGCTTCCTGATCAGCAAAGGCGGCATCACCTCCAATGACGTGCTGAGCGACGGCCTGGCCTTGAGCACCTCGCGGGTGCTGGGACAGATCCTGCCCGGCTGCTCGGTGGTGCGCTGCCCGCAAGATCACCCGCGCTTTCCGGACATGCCGGTGGTCATCTTCCCCGGCAACGTGGGCGATGAGCACGCACTGGCCACGGCACTGCAACGGCTGGCCGCTGGCTGATCATTCGCACCGGGACCAGGCATTGTTTGCGGCCCGGCTGTGCTCAGTGACTTGATCGTCATTGCAGATAGCGGTACACCAACACATTGCGCGCAGCCTGCTGAAAACCGCGTTTTTCGACCAGCGGTCGATTTCGCCTCAGCGCAGGCCGCCGCCTGACAACATCACATCAGCCGCAGCAACCGGGACAAAGCACATGGTCAAAACACTTCACCACTACATCAACGGCCAGCACGTCGCGGGCAGCAGCGGCCGCTTCGGCGACGTCTGCAACCCGACCAGCGGTGAAGTGTCGGCCAAGGTGCCGCTGGCCTCCGCAGACGAGACCGCCAAGGCCATCGCGGTTGCCGCCGCCGCCTTTCCGGCCTGGCGGGACACCCCGCCGCTACGCCGTGCCCGGGTGTTGTTCCGCTTCAAGGAACTGGTCGACCAGCACCAGGAGGAACTCGCGGCGCTGGTTTCCGCCGAGCACGGCAAGGTGCTCAGCGACGCACTCGGTTCGGTGATCCGCGGCATGGAGGTGGCCGAATTCGCCTGCGGCGCCCCGCATCTGCTGAAGGGCTATTTCTCCGAAAACGTCGGCACCAACGTCGACAGCCATTCGGTCCGGCAGCCGCTGGGCGTGTGTGCCGGCATCACGCCGTTCAATTTCCCGGCGATGGTCCCGATGTGGATGTTTCCGCTCGCCATCGTCTGCGGCAATACCTTCATCCTCAAGACCTCGGAAAAAGTGCCCTCCACCGCCCTGCGGCTGGCGGAGCTGCTGACCGAGGCCGGCCTGCCGGACGGCGTGTTCAACGTGGTCAACGGCGACAAGGAGGCCGTGGACACCCTGCTCACCCACCCCGACGTGGCCGGCATCAGCTTCGTCGGCTCCACCGCGGTTGCCGAGTACATCTACCAGACCGGCACCAGTCACGGTAAGCGGGTACAGGCACTGGGCGGCGCCAAGAACCACATGGTGGTCATGCCGGACGCCGACATGGACCAGGTTGCCGACGCCCTGATGGGCGCTGCCTACGGCTCCGCCGGCGAGCGCTGCATGGCCATCTCGGTGGCCGTCGCCGTGGGTGACGAAACGGCAGAGGCCATCATCGAGCGACTGGCACCGCGCGTGGCGGAACTCAAGGTGGGACCGAGCAACGCCGCCGCTTCCGAGATGGGACCGCTGATCAGCAGGGAGCACCGCGACAAGGTCAAGGGCTACGTGGACCTGGGTGTCGAGGAAGGCGCGGAACTGGTGGTCGACGGCCGCGGCCTGACCATCGAGGGTCACGAGAACGGCTTCTTCCTGGGTGGCTGCCTGTTCGACAAGGTGACCACCGACATGCGCATCTACAAGGAAGAGATCTTCGGCCCGGTGCTCTGCGTGGTGCACGCGCCGGACTTCGAGACCGCTCTGCAGATGGTCAACGACCACGAGTACGGCAACGGCACCGCCATCTTCACCCGCGATGGCGATACGGCGCGCAACTACGCATCGCGCGTACAGGCCGGCATGGTCGGCATCAACGTGCCGATTCCCGTGCCCATGGCCTTCCACAGCTTCGGTGGCTGGAAACGCTCGCTGTTCGGCGACATCCATGTCCACGGCGCGGAAGGCATCCACTTCTACACCAAGCTGAAGACGGTGACCTCACGCTGGCCGACCGGCATCCGCGCCGGTGCCGACTTCCACATGCCGACCATGAAATAAACGGTTGATCGTTATGCGCAAGGCCAGGGCTGGATGAATCCAGTCCTGGCCTTTAACAGCGACGAAAACCACACAAAGGTGACGAGGACAATATGAGCAAGATCGGATTCATTGGAACGGGCATCATGGGCCGCCCCATGGCGGCACACCTGCAGGCCGGCGGACACCAGCTATACCTGACCAGGCACCGCAGCCCCCCGCCCCAGGAACTGATCGACGGCGGTGCCATAGAGTGCGCCTCCGCCAAGGCGGTGGCCGAGCAGGCCGACATCATCATCATCATGGTCCCGGACACCCCGCAGGTGGACAGCACGCTGTTTGGCGATGATGGCGTCGCTGCGGGCCTGGGCGCCGGCAAGCTGGTCATCGACATGAGTTCCATCTCGCCGATCGAGACCAAGGCCTTCGCCGCCAGGATCAACGAACTGGGTTGCGACTATCTCGACGCCCCCGTCTCCGGCGGCGAGGTGGGCGCCAAGGCCGCCACCCTGACCATCATGGTCGGTGGGCCGGAAAGCGCCTTCGAGCGCGCCCTGCCGCTGTTCGAGCTGATGGGCAAGAACATCACCCTGATCGGCGACAACGGCGCCGGCCAGACCTGCAAGGTGTCCAACCAGATCGTCGTTGCCCTGAACATCGAAGCCGTCGCCGAGGCCCTGCTATTCGCCTCCAAGGCGGGCGTTGATCCCGCCAAGGTCCGGCAGGCGCTGATGGGCGGTTTCGCCGGCTCGAAGATCCTCGAGGTCCACGGCGAGCGCATGATCAAGCGCACCTTCGATCCCGGCTTCCGCATCGGCCTGCACCAGAAGGACCTCGACCTGGCGCTGGCCGGCGCCCGTGCACTGGGCGTCAGCCTGCCGAACACGGCGACCGCCCAGCAGCTGTTCAATGCCTGCGACCGGGACCTGGACCATTCGGCCATGGTCAAGGCACTGGAAAGCCTTGCCGGTCACGAGGTCGCCTAGCTCTCGTCTGCACGCCCTTGGTCCACCAGGAACGCACACATGCCCGTCATCGAAGTCAGCGTCGAGCAGCTGGATAGCACATCGTCTCGCGGCATGGTCCGTGATCACGCCATCATCATGGATCGCCCCGAGGCCAAGGGTGGGCAGAACAAGGGACCGATGGGTGGCGAAGCCCTGCTGCTCGGACTCGGTGGCTGCTTCATGAGCAACCTGCTGGCGGCAGCCAGGGCCCGGGATGTCGCCGTCAGCGACGCCAGGGTGCGCATCAGTGGCGATATCGCCGAAGCGCCGGCACGCTATCAGGCCATCCACATGCAGGTGACGGCGCAGTGCAGCCCGGCCGATGAGTTGGAAAAACTGGTCACCATTGCGCACCGTGGTTGCATCGTGGCCAACACGCTGGCGAAGGCGGTGAAGCTGACCGTGGCGTGCGCTGACTGAATAGCAGGATCACGGCCTGACCGGCGGGCATGAAAAAGGCACAAGCCGCGCTTGTGCCTTTTAGTTTGCAAGCCGTACGCAAACCGCGCGCCCAGGCGCGGCTGGCGCGGCTCAACGACGGGTCTTGATCTCGTCGTAATAGCTGCGATAGGCCATTACCAGCACGATCGCAACGATGATCGGGAACGCGATGGTCGATGCCGCGTTCTGCCAGATCGAGTACGCCAAGCCGCCTGCGAACAGGGTGAGAACGATCATGGCGATCAGTCCGCAAATATTGTTGATCATGTCTCTCCAATGCCTCCTTTAGCACTCACCCAGCATCATTCGCTGGCAGTCTGCGCAAGCCAACGGGCGGTGCGCAACAAACGGGCATCATCGCCCTTGCTGGAAACCAGCTGAACACCAATGGGCAGGCCATTGGCACCTTGCAGCAGCGGCAACGAAATACTGGGCATGCCGCATAAAGACCACGGCGTACAGAAAACCGGGCTGCCGGTCGACTCCAGGCCGACCGGGGCCTGGCCCGTTACGGCCGGCGTCAGGATGGCATCGTACTCCAACATGATTTCATCGAGCGCCTGATTCAGCCTCGGAATCTGCTCGAGGGCATGGTTGTAATCCACCGCACGACACTGCTGACCGCGCTCGATCATCTCGCACAGAGCGGCACTGAGGTGATCCCTGCCGCGCGCGTATTCACGTTGGAAGCTCTTCGCCAGGTCCGCCTCCATGATGGTGCGATGCCAGTCGATGACCTCGCCCAGCAGGTCGGACAAATCGAGCTCATCGACGCTGGCGCCCAGAAAGGCCTGCAGCTCGGCAAAACCGCCCTGCACATCCGCATCGGCCTGGGACCAGGACGGGGTCTTAACGAAAGCAAAATGCGGTGCGATCGCCGGTTCCTCGGCCACCGTGCTCACCAGATTCGGCCGGGCGCGTTGGCGCATGTCCGGGTCTCGATCGTCATAGCCCATCATCTGCTCGGCGATCAGCGCCGCATCCTCGACGCTCCTGGCAAACACGCCGACCTGGTCCAATGGACGGGACTGGGGCAACAGCCGGTAGCGCGAGATCAGGCCGTGACTGGGTTTGTAACCGTAGACGCCGCAATAGGCGGCCGGGCGTATCACCGAGCCGTTGGTCTGGGTACCGATGGCCAGGGGCACCATGCCGGCAGCCACTGCTGCCGCGGAACCGCTGGAGGATCCGCCCGGCGTATGCGCCGGATTGTGCGGATTGCGGGTCTTGCCCGGGCCGTAAACGGCCAGTTCCGTGGTCACGGTCTTGCCCATGATGATCGCCCCGGCCTCGCGCAACCTGGCGACGGCGGTGGCATCGAAGGCCGGGGTTCTTCCCGCATGCAGCGCGGTGCCGTCCTGGGTCGGCATATCCGCGGTGTCGAAGATATCTTTGACGCCCACCGGGACGCCGTGCAGCGCGCCCGTCGGCATGCCGCCGCGCCGCTGCAGATCGGCATTGCGCGCCTGCTCCAAGGCGTGTTCCGGATCGAGGTATTCCCAGGCACCCACGGACTCTTCCACCGCTTCGACCCGGTCCAGGCAGGCCAGGACCAGTTCCTCAGCGGTGATCTCACCATTGCCAATGGCGGCAGCCGCCTGTGACGCACTCAACTCAAAAAGCTTCATGACTACCTTTGAAAAAATTATGTGGCTGCGATGGCGAAGCACCGCCCATCACGGGCGGCGCGCGCACTATCGCTAGCCAAAGAGGTATTCCGGCAGCCACAGGATGGTCTGCGGAAACATATACATCAGCGCCATCGCCAGGATGACAATTGCCAGGTAAGGCAGGATGCCGCGGAAGATATCCATCAACTCGACGCCGCTCGGCGCGACGCCCTTCAGGTAGTAGGCCGACATCGCCATGGGCGGCGTCAGGAAGGACGTCTGCAGGTTTAGGGCTACCAGCACGCCGAAAAACAGCGGATCGATGCCGAAGGTCTTCAGCATGGGCAGGAAGATGGGCACGAAGATGATGATGATCTCGCTCCACTCCAGTGGCCAGCCCAGCACGAAGATGATCAGCTGCGCGATGATCAGGAAGCCCACGGAGCCGACATCCAGGTGGAGTATCCACTCCTCGATCAGGCCATGGCCGCCCAGGTAGGAAAATACCGATGCGAAGGTCCAGGAGCCCACGAACAGCCAGCACACCATCGCCGAAGTGCGGGCCGTGAGGAACACCGCCTCCTTCAGGCGTTGCCAGCTCAGCGCACGATAGATCGCCGCCAGTATCAGGCCGCCCAGCGAACCCACGCCGGCAGCCTCGGCAGGGGTGGCGATGCCGGCGAGGATGGAACCGAGCACGCCCATGATCAGCACGAACAGCGGCACGAACGAGGTCAGCAACTGCACGACGATCATCCCCAGCGGCGGGATATCCTCCGCCTTCGGCTTGGGTGCCAGCGCCGGGTTCAACATCGCCCGACTCATGACGTAGACCATGTACATGCTGGCCAGCAGCAGTCCGGGGAACAAGGCTGCTGCATAAAGGCGTACCGGGGAAACCTGCGCGATCGCCGCGTAGACGATGAGCATGATGCTGGGCGGTATCAGGATGCCCAGGGTGCCCCCCGCGCAGATGACACCGCTGGCAAGCTTCTTGTCATAGCCGGCGTTGAGCATGGCCGGCAGGGCCAGCAGGCCCATCAGGGTCACCACGGCGCCCACGATACCGGTCGCGGTGGCAAACACGGCGCAGGTGGCCAGCGCGGCTATCGCCATGGAGCCGGGCACGTGCCTCGTGGCCAGTTGGATACTGTAGAACAGCCTGTCGACGATATTGGCCCGCTCGACCACGTATCCCATGAACAGGAACAGCGGCACGGCCACCAGGATCTCGTTGGACATGACCGAGAAGGTGTTCTGGACGAACAGGTCGAAGATCCTGTTGTCGAAGATGGTGTTCATCCGCTCGGCATCGTAATAAGCGTAATAGCCGAACCCCAGACCCATGGCGATCAGGGTGAAGGCGATTGGGAAACCAAGCAGGACGATGCCGATGAACAGCATCAGCATGAAGATGGCGATTTGCGGATCTGTCACTTCTCGTCTCCCCGCGCATGGACGTTTGCGTCGTGCATTTTTTTCAATTCGTCATGCAGCTTGATTTCGTTCTCCTCCACTTCACGGAGTTTTTCTTCGTTTTCATACTTGTGGGCCGCCATCGATTCGGTTTCCTCGACGTCATGCAGACGCCCCGGCCACTCGCCGGTGCGCAGGCACACCACGCAGCGGTAGGCCTCGGCAATGCCCTGCAGCAGCACCAGGGACCCGGCGACGGGAATCAGTGTTTTGAAAAAATAGATCTGGACGCGCGCCGGACTGCTCCAGCTCACCTCCTTGTAGCGCCATGAATCGGCAGCAAAATCGTAGCCATACCAGATCAGCGCGAACACGCCTGGCATGAGAAACACAATATAGAGCGTCAGGTCGATACCGGCCTTGACGCGTTCCGGGAGCAAGCGGTGAATCACATCGCCACGCACATGACCGTTGCGGGACAGCGTATAGGCCCCGGCCATCATGAACAGCGCACCGTACATCTGAACGCTCATGTCGAACGCCCAGGCGGTCGGCGCATTCAACACATAGCGCACGAACACTTCGTAACAGGTGGCGAAGGTCAGGATCATGATGCACCAGCCGAACGCCTTACCCACCCAGGCGCTCAAGCTGTCAACGAAATAGAGGAAGGGATTCATGATGACTTCCGGAAAGAATTCAGACTTCGAGAATTACTGCAGAAAGCGGCGCCTTGCGGCGCCGCCTTCCCTCCATCCGGCATTTTAACCATACCGGATCAGCCTCATGCTTATACCGGGTTACCGAAGTAGTGCTTGTAGGCAAGCTCGTAGTCCGGTGCATTGGTGAGCTCGAATGCGCCGACGCGCTTCATCCAGGCCTTCTGAGAAGCGACGACCTTGGCGAAGTACGGGTCGTCCATGAACTGCGGCAGCACCTTGTCCCAGGCATCCAGCTGGGCGGACATGATGGAATCATCGGTACGGTGAACCTTGACTCCGTGCTCCTTCTGCAGCGCGATCAGGTCATTGGAGTAGCGGTCCTGGGCCTTCCAGGACATGTCCGCGGAAGCTGCCTCGGAAGCATAGCGCAGGATGGCCTGGTGCTCCTTGGACAGGGACTCGTATTTCTTGCGGTTGTAGATGATCTCGAAGGACTCCTGGGACTGGTGGAAGCTGGCCAGGTAGTAGTGCTTGGCAACATCCTGCATGCCAAAGTCCTTGTCGGAGGTCGGGTTGTTGAACTCGGCCGCGTCGATCAGGCCGCGCTCCATGGCGGGCTGGATCTCACCACCGGGCAGCTGCACAACCGACATGCCCATTTCCTGCATGACGTTGGCGGCCAGGCCGACGGTGCGGTACTTCAGGCCCTTCATGTCTGCAACACTGTTCACTTCCTTGCGGAACCAGCCCAGCGGCTGAGCCGGCATGGGACCGGAGAAGAAGCCGACGATGTCCAGTTGCAGGATATCGCGCATCAGCTCTTCGTAGAGCTCCTTGCCGCCGCCGTAGTGGATCCAGCCCAGCAGCTGGTTGGCAGTCCAGCCCCAGCAGGGTCCGGTGCCGAACAGCGAGGCAGCAGGGTTCTTGGAATACCAGTAGGCGGTCACCAGGTGAGAGCCGTCGATGACGCCCTTGCTGACGGCGGTCTGGATCTCGGAGGTTTTCACCACAGCGCCGACGTCCAGGTAGTCGATGCGCAGCGAGCCGCCGGACATCTCGTTGACGCGGCGCACGTAATCGACGGCATATTCCTTAAAGATACCGCCGCCCCAGGCGCCCTGGAGTTTCAGCACGGTCGGCTTGGCCGCCGTCGAGATCATCGGGAAGCCCGCTGCGGCAGTACCTGCAGCGGCAGCCAGGCTACCTTTCAGAAATTTACGCCGGCCATCTGCAACTTCGGTCTTTTCTGAACTGACAGCATGGTCCTGGTTCTTTTTCATGTCTTTCATGTTCACATCCTCCAATCGTAGGGTCACAACATCGTCGTCTGCTATTCAGCTGGCATCTTGAATCAGGGTCCTCCCGGATCCTCGGTGCTACTGACTGAATTCACTAAAATGATAAAAGTAGTTCAACGCCGAATACCGCGCATACAAAAGTTTATTATCGGAAACATTCAAACCAGACGATCGCGGGGTTCGCCACCGGAAAATATCGCATCCAGATTATCCAGGGCCCTGAATCCCATGGCATCACGCGTCTCCCGCGTGGCACTGCCGATATGTGGCAGCAGAAAGGTGTTATCCAGTTGTTTATAACGCGGGTCAATATTCGGTTCATTGTTGAAGACATCAAGCCCTGCAGCAAACAGCTTGCCGGAACCGAGGGCATTGATCAGGGCATCATCGTCCACCACCGCTCCGCGGGCGGTATTGATCACCACCGCGCCATCCGGAAGCAAGGCGATACGCTCTGCATTCAACAGGTGATGCGTCTCAGGTGTTGCCGGGCAGTGTATTGAAAGAAAGTCGCAATGCGGCAATAACGCCTCGACGCTGTCGTGATAGACGGCACCGAACTCCAGGTCGGATGCGAGCCGGCTGCGGTTGTAGTAATGAATCTGCATATCGAAACCACGGGCACGCCGGGCCATGATCTGACCGACCCGCCCCATGCCGAGAATGCCCAAGCGCTTGCCGGTCACCTGGATACCCAACTGATGGGCCGCACTCCATTCCGCCCAGCTGTCCGTGCGGATCTGGAGCGCGCCCTCATGGGCCCGGCGGGCCGCGCCCAGCATCAGCAGCATGGCGATCTCTGCGGTAGCGTCGCTGAGCACGTCCGGCGTGTTGGTAACGGTGATCCCGCGGGCCTTTGCCGCCTCAAGGTCGATGTGATCGTATCCCACGGAGAAACTGCAGATCGCGCGCACGCTGGCGGGCAGGCGCGCAATGACCGACGCAGTGAGCTTTTCCGTGTGACAGGGAATGATGGCATCCGCACCCTCGGCCAGCGCGATCAACTCATCACTCGAGTAGACCTTATCCTGGCTGTTGAAACGTGCATCGTAGTCACGCGCAAGCCGTGCCTCCACGGCCTGCGGCAGCTTTCGCGCCACCAACACAACTGCCTTATCACTCATCAGGATTATTAATCTTCATATTGCGGGATGGCAGCATCTGCCCTGACATGCACAGCGAAAATTCAACTACCGGCAATCGTTTATACATCGCCAGACATCCACTGCATTTATATATATTTTTCCAGGCCGACTTAAGACCATTTATTATATCTTTATGCCGCATTTCTTTATTTACTTAAGTGCGATGCGCCACGCCAACAAACAAGCGATCCATTATGGCTGGCGTCACCATACCTAATCGTCTAGAATTCCACAATGCACAATCTTTTTCACAATGCGAAATATTCCAACGGCATACATGCCCTTGAGCAACAGCTTAAACCAATCTGGATCACTATTTAGATCCGCCTTGTTTATAAGTAGATAATGAGAAACTTATATGTTTGAGCTGTCGCTGAAACAGGCCAATCAGTTGATCGATGAAACGCTGTCCACGGCACGCCAGATGAACCTGCCGCCAGTGGCTGTTGCCGTGCTTGATCCCGGCGGCCACCTCAAGGCCTTGCAGCGCGAGGATGGCGTCTCATTCCTGAGGGTGCAGGTTTGCCAGGCAAAAGCCTGGGGTGCCCTGGGGCTTGCCACCGACTCACGCAATATTGCAGAACGATACGAACAGGACAGTCTGCAGCAGGGCTTCATCAATGCGCTCAATGCGATGTCGGGCGGCAAGCTCATCCCGCTACCCGGCGGCGTGCTGATCCACGCCCCGTCTGGACAGATCGTCGGCGCCATAGGCGTAGCCGGCGCCCAGTCCGACAAAGACGAGGCTTGTGCCATAGCAGGCATCAAGGCCGTCGGTCTCAAATAGCACCGGAAATGCATCGCCTGTAAATCCCCCTCACTCGCCGGATGACACATGACCGCCCTTGCCGACGACTGAACCATTATTGATGGCGACCAGCAACCTGCACCCTGGACACCACCGAAAAGCCACTGTGCCAGTGCCCTTCGATTTGGCCATATAGGCATCAGAGTGACTGAATCCTGCAAACAGTAAAGGTGCCTATGCACTCCACCGCGTTTCCACCGCTGCGACTTTCCTGGACCGTCTGGGGACTTGCCGCCCTGCTCTACATCATCGGCTTCTATCAACGGGTCGCCCCCGGCGTGATGACGGTGGAGTTGATGGCCGACTTCGGTCTCGACGCAACCGCCCTGGGGAACCTGTCCGCGTTCTATTTCTACAGCTATGTCGCGATGCAGATCCCCACCGGCCTGCTCGCCGATCGCTGGGGGCCGCGGCGCCTGCTCACCCTCGGGGCTGCGGTGGCCGGCATCGGCACCCTGATCTTCGCTCTGGCAGCGGATGCCTGGTGGGCCAACTTCGGCCGACTCATGATCGGTGGCTCGGTGGCGGTGGCCTTTGTCGGCATGCTCAAACTGGCCGCCCATTGGCTGCCGCCCAAACAATATGCGCTGGCCTCGGGCATGGCACTGTTCTGCGGCGTCATCGGCGCGGTGTTCGCCGGGGTGCCCCTGGGGTTGCTGGTCGACGCCTACGACTGGCGCCCGGTCATGCTGGTTTCCGCCTTCATTACCTGTGCCGTGGCCATCGGCATCTGGTGGGTGGTGCGTGACGATCCCAAGGACAAGGGTTATGCCAGTCATGCGCTCATCCACCACAATGACGGCCCGCGGCCTGCCGACGGCATCCTTGCCGGCATCCGACAGGTATTCAGCTATCGCAACACCTGGCTGCTGTATCTGATACCGGGTGCGGTAGTGGGCAGCGTGCTCACCTTTGCCGGGCTGTGGGGCGTGCCTTACCTGACCACGCACTACGGCATGGACAAGGCCGCCGCCGCCGCGCTGTGTTCGACGTTGCTGATTGCCTGGGCGGTCGGCAGCCCGATCTTCGGCTGGCTGTCGGATCATCTGGGGCATCGCAAACCGCTGTATGCCTTCGGCTGCCTGGTCCTGCTGGTGGGCTGGAGCGTGATCCTGCTGGTGCCGGCCCTGCCTATCTGGTTACTGACGGCACTGCTGATCGTAGTGGGCTTTTTCTCGGGCAACATGATCATCGGCTTTGCCTTCGCCAAGGAATCCGCACCGGCTCAGCTGGCCGGCACGGCATCGGGTGTGGTCAACATGGGCGTGATGATGGGCCCCATGCTGCTGCAACCGGGCATGGGCTGGATGCTGGACCGGTCCTGGCAGGGGGAGATGGCCAGTGGCATCCGCGTGTACAGTCTCGAAGCCTATCAAAGCGGCTTCAGCCTGCTGCTGGCCTGGCTCGCCCTGGCATTGATACTGATCCTGTTCACCCGCGAAACCCACTGCCGCCATACGACATGACAAGACTCGACGGATACACCCTGGGCTTCATCGGCCTCGGCCTGATGGGTCACCCGATGTGCCTGAATCTGCACAGCGCCGGCGCCCGCATGGTCATCCACAACCGCAGCCCCGGGGTCATGAATGCGCTCAAGCGCCCCGGCATCACCCCTGCCGGCACACCGGCCGAGGTCGCGCGATCAGCGGACATCATCCTGCTGATGGTCGCCGACACACCTGCGGTAGAGCAGGTGCTGTTCGGCGAACACGGCATCATCCACGGCCTGCGGCACGGCGCCCTGGTCATCGACATGGGCACCACGGCCGTCATCCCCACCCGCGACTTCGCCGCGCGGCTCAAACAGGCCGGCGCCGACTACATCGACGCCCCGGTGTCCGGCGGCGAGATCGGCGCCATAGACGCCAGCCTGACCATCATGGCCGGCGGCTCACGCGAAGCCATCGAGCGCGCCCGCCCCATCTTCGACGTGCTGGGCGCCTCGTTCACCCATGTGGGTGACGCAGGTGCCGGCCAGGTCGCCAAGGCGGCCAACCAGATCATCGTCGGTCTGAACATTGGTGCTGTCGCCGAGGCCCTGGCGCTGGTAAAAAGTGCCGGCGTCGATCCCGCCAAGGTCCGGGAGGCACTGATGGGCGGCTTCGCCGCCAGCCGCATCCTGGAAGTCCACGGCCAGCGCATGATCGACAACGACTTCCAGCCGGGCGCGAAAATAAGCACCCAATACAAAGACATGCGGCAGGCAATCGAACTCGGCGCCGTGTATCACCAGGCCTTGCCGGCCACTGCACTTGGCGCATCGCTGTACAAGTCACTGATCGACCAGGGTGATGAAAATCTCGACCACAGTGCGCTGATCAAGGCGCTGCAAGACGTACAGGACCACTGAAAACGCATGCCATCGCTCAAAGAAATCTACCTGATGCCGTTCCACGCCCTGGCGGTCGCCACCCGGGTTTTCCTCAGGAACCGCAACCTCAGCAAAGGGCTCACCCGCAAGCCCAGGGTGGCGATCGCCCTGCGCTACGCGATGCTGGCGACCCTGGTGATCTGGCTGGCGATCGCCGCCTTCACCCACGACAACGACGACGGCCGCCTGACGGACGCCATCAAGTCGCTGTGGTCGAAGTCCACTGGCGAGAGCACCGAGACCGTCCCCGCGCCGGGCGACACGCCACCGCAATAACCGTACCCCGCGCCAACCGCCCCGGCCACCGGCGACCGGCCATGGCGCCCAAAGCCGGGTAGCGGTGATGTAGAATAGCGGCCTTTCCCGTTGCTCATTCTCAGCCGAGACTCCCATGGCCCAGTACATCTACACCATGAACCGTGTCAGCAAGACCGTGCCGCCCAAGCGGCAGATCCTGCGCGACATCTCCCTGTCCTTCTTCCCCGGCGCCAAGATCGGCGTGCTGGGTCTGAACGGCTCCGGTAAATCCACTTTGCTGCGCATCATGGCCGGCGTGGACACCGACATCGACGGCGAGGCCCGCCCGCAGACCGGTATCCGCATCGGCTACCTGGCGCAGGAGCCGCAGCTGAACGAAGACAAGGACGTGCGCGGCAACGTGGAAGAGGCGCTGGGTGAGGTCACCGAGGCACTGGCCGAGCTGGAAAAGGTCTACGCCGCCTACGCCGAGCCGGACGCCGACTTCGACGCCCTGGCCAAGCGGCAGGGTGAGCTGGAGAACATCGTCCAGGCCGGTGACGGCCACAACATCGACCGCCAGCTGGACGTCGCCGCCGAGGCGCTGCGCCTGCCGCCCTGGGATGCCGACGTGAAGGTATTGTCCGGCGGTGAGAAACGCCGCGTGGCGCTGTGCAAGCTGCTGCTGTCCAAGCCGGACATGCTGCTGCTGGACGAGCCGACCAACCACCTGGACGCCGAGTCCGTCGCCTGGCTGGAGCGCTTCCTGCACGACTACGAGGGCACCGTGGTGGCGGTCACCCACGACCGTTACTTCCTCGACAACGTCGCCGGCTGGATCCTGGAACTGGACCGCGGCCACGGCATCCCCTACGAGGGCAACTACTCCTCCTGGCTGGAACAGAAGGAAAAGCGACTGGCCCAGGAGCAGAAGGCCGAGGCCGGTCGCATCAAGGCCATGCAGGAGGAACTGGAGTGGGTGCGCTCCAATCCCAAGGGTCGCCAGGCCAAGAGCAAGGCCCGTCTGGCGCGCTTCGACGAGCTGCAGAACTCCGATTTCCAGGCCCGCAACGAGACCAACGAGATCTACATCCCGCCCGGTGAGCGCCTGGGTGACCTGGTGGTCGAGGCCGACCACCTGAGCAAGTCCTTCGGTGACCGGCTGCTGTACGACAACCTCAGCTTCAACCTGCCCAAGGGCGGCATCGTCGGTGTGATCGGCCCCAACGGTGCCGGCAAGACCACCATGTTCAAGCTGCTCACCGGGCAGGAAAAGCCGGACAGCGGCGAGCTGCGCATCGGCCCCACGGTGCAGATGGCCTACGTCGACCAGTCCCGCGACGCGCTGGATCCGAACAAGAGTGTGTGGGAGGAGATCTCCGACGGCCAGGACATGATCACCGTCGGTCGTTTCACCACCCAGTCGCGCGCCTACTGCTCGCGCTTCAACTTCAAGGGCAGCGACCAGCAGAAGCGGGTCGGCGACCTGTCCGGTGGTGAGCGCAACCGGGTGCACCTGGCCAAGCTGCTCAAGTCCGGCGGCAACCTGCTGCTGCTCGACGAGCCCACCAACGACCTGGACGTGGAAACCCTGCGCGCCCTGGAAGAAGCCCTGCTGGCCTTCCCCGGCTGCGCCGTGGTGATCTCCCACGACCGCTGGTTCCTGGACCGCATCGCCACCCACATCCTGGCCTTCGAGGGCGATTCCAGCGTGGTCTGGTACGAGGGTAACTTCCAGGATTACGAGGAAGACAAACGCCGTCGCCTGGGCGACGAGGCGCTCAACCCGCATCGCATCAAGTACCGCAAGATCGACGCCTGATCCGCAGGCAGGCCGTGATTGCAGAGGGCGCCTTAGGGCGCCCTTTTTATTTATCCGCTGGCCAGGCAACGCAGCGGCAGCTGCCGAACAGGGAACCTATTCATCCACCTCTTGCCAAATCCAATAATCGAGATGTAAATTATAACGATTCTTATTTAGGACCAGCCGAGAGAGTCCGCCCATGCTGCCCCGCTTCACCCGCCGCCTGCTCCCCGCTCTGATCCTGTGCGGCCTGTGGCTGACGCCCGCCGCGGCACAGCAAAGCGACCCCCGCGCCCTGCTGCACCTGCTCGACTACATCGGCGTGGACTATCCCAACACGGTGCGCGATGGCCAGGTGATCAACCCCACCGAGTATGCCGAGCAGCAGGAGTTCGCCACCCGGGCGAACACCCTGATCGCCAGCCTGCCTGCCGGTGCCGCCCGTGATAACGCACAGGCCCAGGCCGATGAACTGCGCCGCCTGATCGACAGCAAGGCCAACGGTCCGGTCGTCAGCCGACACAGCGAGCAGATGCGTGCCGCCCTGATCGGCGCGCTGCAGGTCGTCACGACACCCCGCGGCGCACCCGACCTGGCCCGCGGCGCCACCCTGTTCGCGCAGCAATGCGGCAGCTGCCACGGTGCCGACGGCATGGGCAATGGCCCGGCCGCGTTGAACCTGGAACCGGCGCCCACCAATTTCCTCGACCGGGCACGCGCCGACCAGCGCAGCCTGTACGGCCTGTACAGCACCATCACCCTCGGCGTTACTGACACCGCCATGCCCGCCTTCGGCCAGCTGAGCGACGCCGATCGCTGGGCGCTGGCCTTCCACGTCGGCGGCCTGGCCTATGCCGATGCGCAGCTGCAGCAGCGCGGCGACGCCGTGCTCGCCAGCGCCGACCAGGCAGCCGGCCTGCGCAGCCTGGCCGCGCTGACCACCACCACCCCGGCCCAGGCGATTGCCCAGCACGGCGATGATGGCCTGGCCGCGCTGGCCAGGCTGCGTCACGACCCCGCCCCGCTGTTCGCTGGCAGCTCACCGCTGGACACCACCATCGCCCGCCTGCACGACAGCCTGGCGGCCTATGCAGACAACCAGCCCGAACAGGCCTATACCCTGGCGCTGGCCGCCTACCTGGACGGCTTCGAACTGGCCGAGTCCGCGCTGCGCGCCACCGATCCGGAACTGGTCCGCGCCCTGGAAACCCGGATGCTCGACTACCGCCAGCTGATCCAGTCCGGCATGCCGCTGGACACGGTGCGCGACGCCGAGGCCCAGCTGGTAACGCACCTGCAGCAGGCCCGCGGCCAGATGGACGACAATCGCCTCAGCCCGGGCATGGCCATGGGCAGCGCCTTCGTCATTCTGCTGCGTGAAGGCCTGGAGGCGCTGCTGGTGCTGGCCGCCATCATCGGCATCCTGATCAAGACCGGTCGCCGCGACGCCCTGCCCTATGTGCATGCCGGCTGGATCGGCGCCCTGGCGCTGGGCTTTGCCACCTGGGGTGCATCCATCTACCTGGTCGACATCAGCGGCGCCAGCCGCGAGCTGACCGAGGGCGGCACCGCCGTGCTGGCCGCCGTCGTGCTGCTGTACGTCGGCTTCTGGCTGCACGACAAGGCCCACGCCAGCCAGTGGCAGGCATTCGTCAAAAAGCGCATCCAGGGCGCGCTGAGCGGCCGTGCGCTGTGGGCCCTGGCGCTGGTGGCCTTCCTGGCCGTGTACCGCGAGGTGTTCGAGACCGTGCTGTTCTACCAGGCGCTGTGGATGCAGGCCGAATCCGATGGCCAGAGCGCCCTGCTGGGCGGGTTCGGCCTGGGTGTGGCTGCCCTGCTGGCCATCGGCTGGATCATCCTCAAGTCCAGCGTGCGGCTCCCGCTCAACGCCTTCTTCCGGGTCAATGCCGCCATCATGTTCGTACTGGCGGTGGTGTTCGCAGGCCACGGCGTGGCGGGCCTGCAGAAGGCCGGCATCCTGCGCCTCGACCCGGTGAGCTTCCCGCGCATCGACCTGTTGGGTATCTATCCCAACCTGGAAAGCCTGGGTGCCCAGTTGCTGGTGATTCTGCTGGTGACTGCCATGGTACTGGCCGCGCGCATCAGATCCGCCTCCACCCCAGTCTGAGGCCACTGCCAGGCATCCCGCCGAGCGCATCCCGGCGTGGCGGCTGGCTGCCCAGGCGACAGCTTCAGTCGGGCATCACCGCAGCCCAACAATGGCCGCAGGACACCTCCTTGCGCTCAAGGAATAACGCACTATGCCGCTAGGTTATAGACATGGAGCTACATGCCTGGCGGCATGTCGCCAGTACGCAAGGAGCCCACATGCCGGCAGCACCGATCCCACAGCACGAATCAGAACGCCTTGCAGCCCTGCGCAGCTGCCGGATACTCGACACTCCGCCGGAACAGCGTTTCGATGACCTGACCTTGCTGGCCTCCCGCATCACCGAGGCCCCTATCGCGCTGGTGAGCCTGGTGGATAAAAACCGCCAATGGTTCAAATCCACCGTCGGGCTGGATGCCGTCGAAACGCCGCGCGACCAGGCTTTTTGTGCCTACGCCATCCTCATGCCCACCTCGCCCTTGATCGTCCCCGACGCCAGCAAGGACCCGCGCTTCAGCGACAACCCCCTGGTCACCGGCGCACCCGGCATCCGTTTTTACGCCGGCACCCCCTTGCTTGACGACCAAGGCATGGCGCTCGGCACCCTGTGCGTCATCGACACCGCGCCCCGCACACTGAGCAGCGAACAGCTTGAGTCCTTGGCCGCCATAGGGCGCCAGGTCTCAGCCCAGTTGCATCTCACCCGGCTGGTGAATGCCTTGCAGCAGCAGAATGAAGAGCAGGCACGCAATTACCGGCAGATGATCAGCTACAAGAGCCAGCTCGAAGACAGCATCACCGAACTGGAGCGACTGAGCACCACCGACACCCTGACCGGACTGTGCAACCGCCGCGCCTTCAACAATCACCTGCAAATGGAACTCGAACGCAGCGTGCGCTATGAAGCGGCACTGGCGTTGATCATGGTGGACCTCGATCACTTCAAGGACATCAACGACCAGCACGGTCATCCAGTGGGTGACCAGGTGCTGGCGTCCTTCGGCGAGTTGCTGCGCGCCGACCGCCGCAACTCCGACATCCTGGCGCGCTACGGCGGCGAGGAATTCGCCCTTATCCTGCCCAACACCTCTGCCGAAGACGCCCTGGCCCTGGGCGAACGGCTGCGCAAGCACATTGCCGAATTCAACTGGCCCAGCGGCAGATTGACCGCCAGTATCGGTGTTACCAGCCGCCAACCGGACGACACCCATCAAACCCTGTTGAGCCGTGCCGACAGCGCCCTGTATGCCGCCAAGGCGGCCGGTCGCAACTGCGTGTTACACCAGTAAGCCCAGTCACGTTGACGCCCCGGCACGGGCACCGCACCATAACGCCTGATCTTCAAGCGTCGACTAGACATGCAACAACACGTGCCCGACTGGTGGGGCGACATCACCCTGGAACCCGGCACGCTGGCCTGCTGCACCTTGGGTCCGCTGACACTCACGCTGCGCCAGCTGGGCAGCGAGTGGCATATCGCCACCCGGCGCGAGGCGGTCGACCCAGATCACAGCCAGGCCATGCTGCAACTGTGCGATCAGGATCCGCTGGCTGACGCTGATTTTCAGCGCCTGGTGTTCAGTACAGCCATGACCCACGCCTACATCAGCCCCGCCCTGGCGGACCGGCCGGTGGTCAGCCGCCCGGCCCAGCCGTTGCTGCTGGCGCCGGGTCAGCAGGTCACCATGTACGTGCATGCACCGCTGTGGCTGCAAATCCGTCCCAGCGCCACCGACAAACCGCTGCTGGACATCCCCGTGGCGCAGTTGTCCGACACCTGGTTCGGCGCATCCACCCGTGAAGGTGAGCTGTGTTACGCCAGCCGCACCAAGGGACGACTGCAACTGGAAAGCATACCGCTACGACCCCATCGTGCCGTCACGCCGGTACACCTGCGCAACGACTCTGGTGACACACTCAAGCTGGAAAAGATCAACCTGCCTGAGCCCTACCTGGCCCTGTACGGTTCAGACAACGGCCTGTGGACCGACGCGGTGGAACTGGTGCGCAACAGTGCCGGCGAGATGGCGCCCGTACACGTCACCAGCGGCGTGCCGGCCGACGCCGTCAACGGGCGGCAAATCTGTGCGCCCCGGAAGACCACCGAAAAGGGCGGTTTCCTGAGCAGCTTCACCGCGCTGTTCGGCTGAGAGGGTACCCAGATGGAAGAATGGTTGGGTCGCATCGGGCAATGGCTGACGGACGAACGGGTATTCCAGGTCACCCGTGCGCTGATCCTCATCGTTGTCGGCCTGGTGGTGGCACGCCTGGGCGCTGCACTGGCCAACAAGCTGGCACAGAAGCGCCTCGACAAGCATCAACTGATGCTGCTGCGACGGGGTGTTTTCTATGCCCTGCTGGTGCTGTTCGTGCTGTCGGCCCTGCGCGAGGTGGGCTTCAACCTCAGCGTGCTGCTCGGTGCTGCCGGCATCGTCAGCGTGGCGGTGGGCTTCGCCTCGCAGACCTCGGCATCCAACCTGATCAGCGGCCTGTTCCTGGTGGGCGAGCGACCCTTCTCGGTGGGCGATGTGATCCGGGTCGGCAATACCGATGGCGAGGTGCTGTCCATCGACCTGCTGTCGGTCAAGCTGCGCACCTTCGACAACCTGTTCGTGCGCATCCCCAACGAGACCCTGATCAAGTCCGAGGTCACCACCCTGACCCGCTTTCCCATCCGACGCTATGACCTGCTGCTGGGCGTGGCCTACAAGGATGACCTGACCCGGGTACACGACATCCTCTGCGAGGTCGCCAACAACAACCCGCTGTGCCTGGTGGACCCCGAACCGTTGATCATTTTCCAGGGCTTCGGCGAATCCTCCCAGGACCTGCAGTTCTCGGTGTGGACCAAGCGCGAGAACTTCGTCAAGCTCAAGAACAGCCTGGCACATGAGATCAAGCAGGCCTTCGACCGGGAAGGCGTGGAGATACCCTTCCCGCATCGCAGCCTGTACGCCGGCGAGGCCACCCAGCCGCTGCCGGTGCGGGTCGTCAAGGATCAGCAGGACTGACGCGCCCATGGACGAACTGAACCAGTTCCTGCGCCGTGCCCTGCCGCTGCTGGAGCGCCTGGAGAAGCTGCTGCCGGTTGCCGACGATACACCGGACTGGAGCCATACCGCCTACCGCTGGCGCCCCAACCGCGACGGCGGTCGGCTGCAGCCGGTGGCGCATCCACACCAGGTCCGCATCGACGATCTGCTGTGCCTGGACGCACAAAAGGCCGAGGTGATGCGCAACACCGAACAGTTCGTGCGTGGCCGCCCGGCCAACAACGTGCTGCTGTGGGGTTCGCGGGGCACCGGCAAGAGCACCCTGATCAAGGCCGTGTTCAACGCCTTCACCGAGCAGGGCCTGCGCCTGATCGAGGTGGACAAGGCCCACCTCACCGACCTGGCCGACATCGTGGCGCAACTGCACGGCCGGCCGGAGCGCTTCCTGATCTATTGCGACGACCTGTCCTTCGAGGCCGACGACCCCAGCTACAAGGCCCTCAAGGCCGTGCTGGAGGGTTCCATCAGCGCACCGCCGGACAACGTGTTGATCTACGCCACCTCCAACCGCCGCCACCTGCTGCCAGAGTTTCACAGTGACAACGCCCAGGCCCGGGTGGTGGACGGCGAACTGCACCAGGGCGAGGCCATCGAGGAAAAGGTCTCGCTGTCCGAACGCTTCGGCCTGTGGCTGTCCTTCTACCCCTTCAGCCAGGACCAGTACCTGGCCGTGGTGGACCACTGGCTGACCCGACAAGGCAGTGTCTCCATCACTGATCCGGCGGTACGCGCCGCCGCCCTGCAATGGGCCACCCAGCGCGGTTCGCGCAGCGGCCGGGTGGCCCGTCAATTCGCCATCGACCAGGCAGGACGACAACCATGACCGACAACCTCCGTGTACGCCGTGCCCTGCTCGGCATGCCAGAAGACGCCGCCGCCTACCGGGCGATGCTCAACCACTATGCCAGCGATCCGCTTGGCCAGGGCAGGCCGCTGGACGAGGACACCCTCGACAAGGTGCTGCAGGACCTCAGCGAACACCCCAGCGTGCTGCCCTACCTGGCCTTCCTGGACGACCAGCCGGTGGGATTTGCCACCTGCTTTCTCGGCTATTCCACCTTCAAGGCCGCGCCGCTGGTCAACATCCACGACATCGCCGTGCTGCCCGAACACCGCCGACACGGTGTCGGCACCGCCCTGCTGGAGACCATCGCCAAAGAGGCCAGGCTGATCGGCTGCTGCCGCCTCACCCTGGAGGTGCGCGACGACAACCCCGCCGCCATGGCGCTGTACCGGCGCATCGGTTTCGACATCAGCAAACCCGGCGGCGAGCCGGTCGCCCACCTGCTGATGGAGAAGCCGCTGGACACGCCCGACAGTTGAGCGGCTTCAAGGATCACTTCTCCGGCCATGCCGCCCTGTATCGGGCGCATCGGCCGCGCTACCCCGACGAACTGTTCCAGTGGCTCGCCGCGCAGGCACCGGGCAGGGCATGCGCCTGGGACTGCGCCACCGGCAACGGTCAGGCCGCCGTCGCCCTGGCCGGACACTTCGACCTGGTCGTCGCCAGCGATGCCAGCGCCGCCCAGATCGCCGCAGCGACAGCCGCCGGCAATGTCCGCTACCAGGTCGCCGGCGCCGAACACAGCGGCCTGTCCGAAAGCAGCGTGGACCTGATCACTGTCGCCCAGGCGGCCCACTGGTTCGATCTGCCTGCCTTCTATGCCGAGGCCCGTCGGGTCCTCAGACCCGGCGGCGTGCTGGCGCTGTGGTGCTACGGCCTGGCCGGCATCAACCCAGGGGTCGATGCCGTGCTGTCCGATTTTTACCATCAAAGCGTCGGTCCCTACTGGCCGCCCGAACGCCGGCATATCGAAACCGGCTATCGCGACCTGGACTTTCCCTTCACCGAACTGCAGCCGCCGGCATTCCGGATGCGAGTCGACTGGTCGCTGCAGCAACTGCTGGGCTATCTCGCCAGCTGGTCCGCCACCCAGCGCTGCATCAGCACAACCGGTACGGATCCTGTCGACCGTCTGGCGACCGAACTCGCCGCCGCCTGGGGGGATCAGGCACAGCGTGAGGTGAGGTGGCCGCTGGCACTGCGCATCGGTGCGACCCACTGAATCGCGCCCGCGTCTGACCGGACTTCGTCAGCAGCAACGGCGCGCTACGGCCGCTCCGGCGAATCATCCCGCGCGGTGGTGACACGCACCTCCAACGGCTTGAGGGTATCCAGGTGCACCTCACGCTGTGGAAAGGCGATCACGATACCGGCCTCGTTGAATTTCCGGTTGATGATCTCGTTCAGTTGGCTGCGGATGATCATGCGGCGTTCCACATCCGGCAGATAGCAGCGCAGTTTCAGGTTCAGTGAATTATCGCCAAAGGTATCGAAGGTGATCAGCGGTTCCGGCTCGGCCAGCACGCCGGGATGCTCGCTGGCCGCCTCGCCGAGCAGTTTCAGGGCCATGGCCACGTCCGTGCCGTATGCGACGCCGACCTCGACGCTGATGCGGTTGATGGGATCGGACAGCGACCAGTTGAGCAGCCGGCTGGTGATGAATTCCTTGTTGGGCACCACCAGTTCCTGACGATCCCAGTTGGTGATGGTGGTCGCCCGGATGCGGATGCGCGACACCACGCCGCTGGTTTCACCGACGGTGACGATATCACCCACCCGGATCGGTCGTTCGAACAGGATGATCAGGCCGCTGATGAAGTTGGCGACGATTTCCTGCAGACCGAAACCGATACCGACGCCCAACGCGGCGACCAGCCATTGGATCTCCGACCAGCTGCCACCCATGATCGAGAACATCGTCACCGTGCCGATGCCGACCACCAGGTAACGCAGCAGCATGGCGTAGGCGTAGCGGGTGCCGGGCTGTACATCCAGCTGTCTTAACAGCGCGATCTCCAGCACATTGGGAAGATTGCGCGCCGCCGCTGTGGTGATGATCGCAATCACCACCACCAACGCCAGGTCCGCCAGGGTGACAGGCAGTTGCTGCTCACTGCCATCCACCACGATGGCATATTGCCACAGCGCAATGTCATGCAGCACGGCAAAGGCCGGCAACACCGCTGACCAGATGACCCACAGCCCGATGAACAGGGTCAACTGCAGGGCCGTGTTCAGCAGCTTGCGTGTTCCCGCATCGACGCTGGCCAGGTCCAGGGCAGGTTCCGGTACCGGCGGCACATCGCCAGGCCGTTTGCTGATCGGCGCGGCAGCCGCCTGCTGCTGCACCGCCTGCAGCGACAGCCGCAGCCGCACCAGCAGCAGCCAGCGCACCACCAGGTCATGCATCAGCACCAATGCCAGGATCAGCCACAGGCTGTTGACCAGGCTGCGGGTCAGCACGCCGGCGGTGTAGAAATAGCCGAACAGTGCCAGTCCCGCCAGCACCAACGGCACACCCACCGCCAGCGGGTACCAGACATAGCGCAGCCGTGCCATCAGTCCATGGGGATTGGCCGCCATCGGCTCGCGGACGACGCCTTCACGCAGGCTCAGAATGCGCGCAAAGAAATAGCCCAGCGCCAGCATCAGCACCACGAAGCTGAGCCGGCTTAAACCCAGGGTCTCCAGACCAATGCCCTGAGGCCCAGACAGGATCAACACGAACCCGGCCGGCAACAACGTCAGCATCAGTCGCTGTATCTGTCGGCGCAACAGCCGGGTGTTCCTGCCGGGCCAGTGAAAATGGCTTTCGCTCACGCCCCCAGGCTCGCACAGCAGCTTGAACAGCCGCAGGTTGAGGTAGGCCGGCGCCACCAACTGCAACGCAAGCCCCACGCCTCTGACAAAGCCGTCACTACTCACCGAGCGATCCAGTTGCCAGCCGAGCAGACCGATCAGCAGCGGCCACGGCAATGCCCGCAGGAGCACCAGCAACATCGCTTGCAAGGTATGCAGAAAACGGTCGTGGGCAGGATCGCCGACCTGCATGGCGGTCGCCCGCACGCTGCGACGCATACGCGGCGTCCCCCACAGCAGCAGTACGATCACCGCGCCCCACACCAGCAGCGACGGTGTCTGCCGGGCCTCGCCGCCCAGTGCACGCGCCGCAGCCAGCCAGTTATCGGCCGAGAAAAACCGCCCCAACTCCTCCGGTAAAGCGCGCAACGCCTTGACGTCGATCGGCTCGACACTGCGAATCCACAGCAGGTGTTCCGCCAGGTAGTTGTCATATGCGACCACCAGGTCGATGAGCGCGCGCTCGGCAAGATCGAGTTCCACCATGCCGCGCAGCTGGCTGCCTTCCAACGCAATCGTATTGTCCAGCAGGCCCCGTTGGCTGATCAGCAATGCGGTCGCCTCGGCACGCAGCTCAGCGCGCGTTTCCGGCGGCAAATCGGCCATCAGCTTGTCCAGGACAGCGTTGACATCCCCCAGATCACGGCGTTGCTCGGTATGGCGGATTTGCCGCAGCCCCAATGCCGCGGTGACCTGCTCGCGCGCTGCCACGTTGTCACGCACCCGCCCCAGGTCCGGCAGCTGTCGCCTTCGCTCGAGCAGCACACTGCCCAGCGCCTCGCTCAGGCCGGCGATTTCCAGCTTCTGCTGTGCGCTCTTGAAGTCGCTGTCGTACTGCTTGGTCCGTTCCTTGACCGCCTCGATCTGCTTGTTGATCTTTTCCAGCTCCGCGGCCGAGATGGCGAATTCACTGCTGAGCTCGGCATTCTGTTCGGCCAGTTCACGCAATAACGGATGCTTGTCCGCCACCCCCTGCTGTGCGGCAGCGGTGGCGGCCTGCGCCTGCTCGGCCTCGACAACACGCTGCTCGCCGACCAGCGCCTGCAGCAGCGCCACCTTTTCGCCGGCCAGGGTCAGGGTCCGGGCAACCTGGTCACGCTGCGCCTGCAGCAACTCCAGTCGCGCCGGCTGCGTGAGCAACTCCTGGTCGAGCGCCTGGGTCTCCGCCTGGAGACTGCGCTGGCGGATCTGCAGCAACCAGCCGCGAGCCTCGGTGAGTGCAGCCGCTTCGCCGGTGACAGGAGGCGTCACCAGCGAGGTGGCGATGTCGTCAAGCTGGCGGCGCGCTTCCGCAAGGCGCTGGTGGGCTTCCGGCGGCCGACTGATCAGCTGTCTCACCTGGGCATCGATCTCGCCCAGCCGGGTCTCGGCAGCCGACTGATCCCCCTGCTGTGCAATCAGCGCCTGCTGCAGTTGCGCTGCCGGCGTCTGCGCGGATACGCCGAGCGCCTGCAGGCTGGCCTTTGGCACCGGCTGCGCCAGGGACTTACGCAAACCCTCGGTTTCCCTCAAGGCCGACTCCTGGGCCTTGCTGAAGGTTTTCAGTGACTCCTCAAAGCCACGCGTAGCTTCAAGCTCCGACTGTGCCTTGCGGTACAACTCGATCAGGCTTTTCCTGGTGGCCTCGTCCAGTCCACTACTCGCCTGTACCTCTTTGATCTTGGTTTCGAGCAGTTCGGCACTCACCGGCGCTGCAGGCGCCTCGGCGGCCTGCAACGGCGAACCGCTCAGCATCAAAGTGAGCAGCAACAAGGTCGCCAGGGCGATGAAAACACCCCCGGTCCTGTGACCAGGTGAGAAAGCAGTTGGGGCCTTGCGCCCTGCAATGCGGTACGTCAGTCGCATGGGTATTCCAGAAAAGTCGGCATGCAGCCACAGCACCCGGCAAAGTGATCTGCAAGGGAATGCGGCCAGCTTCCAATCATACCCCCGCCGCGGACCCAGGTGCCCCCTATCCGGCACCGACAGGGCGCTGCCACTGGCCAGCATGTCCGCTGTGGGAATGACCCCGGCTAGCGCCAAACCGATCATGTCTGAAGTTCTTTCAGCACGGTGTCTCTCGCTGAGGAAGCTGAATGTGTGCGACGGCGAATACCATTGCCCCACTAAAGACGAACCAGTACAGGACTTGATAGCGACTACTGCTGAATCAACGACAAACATCACGGGCATAAAAAAACGCCCCGCTATGCGGGGCGTTTTTGATGGTGTCGAGCGCAGTGGCGTTTAGCCGTGCGCGTAATCCTCGATACCGGGATTGCCCTTCACGTTGACCAGCTTGGGCGTGTTCAGCTTGTTGATCTTGATGGTGCGCTTCAGGCGCAGGTAGTCGGCCACCTGCTCCCAGATCGGGGCACCCGGTGCCTGCGAGCCGACGGTCGCCCAGCCGGCCACCACGTACTTCTTGTCGGCATCCACCACGGTGCCGTCATCCAGGGTCATGTTGCTGATGCGCTTGCCGAACTCGCCGGTGGGGTCACAGACGTAGTCCATGCCGCCCAGACGCACCATGTCACCACCCTGCTGGTAGTACGGGTCCTTGTTGAACAGGTTGTCGCAGACGTCTTCCAGGATCAGCTTGATGTCGGCACCGGTCATCTCGCGACGGTAGGTCTCGGGATAGGTGATGCAGGTCTGGTCCATGACGTTGTCCATGGTGATCTTCTGACCCGGCATCACGGTGGTGCCCCAGCGGAAGCCCGGCGACAGGGAGATCTGGGCGTCGTTCACCTCGCGCAGGGCATCGCAGATGACCTGGTCGAAGGTGCCGTTGAAGTTGCCGCGACGATAGAGCACCTCTTCGGCCGTGGCCAGTTCCTCTTCCAGCTGGGCCTTGTACGGTGCGCGTACCTTGCTGATGTAGTCGGTCATCTCCTGGTCGGCTTCCAGCATGTTGGAGAACACCGGCAGCAGGCGGTAACGGAAGTCACGCACCTTGCCGTCCTTCACGTCGAAGTCCATCACGCCCAGGAACTTGCCGTTGGAACCGGCGTTGGTCACCAGGGTGACGCCGCCCTTGTTCTTCACCGGGGTCGCGCCGGGCATGCCGTCGTGGGTATGGCCGCCGAAGATGGCGTCGATACCGGTGACGCGGGAGGCCATCTTCAGGTCCACGTCCATGCCGTTGTGGGAGATCACCACCACCACGTCGGGCTTCTCTTTCGCGCGCACCATGTCGACCGTCGCCTGCATCTGGGCATCCTTGATACCGAAGGTCCAGTGCGGGATGAAGCGGCTGGGGTTGGCAATCGGGGTATAGGGGAAGGCCTGACCGATCACCGCCACGCGGGCGCCGCCCACGGTCTTCATGGTGTAAGGCTTGAAGGCCAGACTCGCGTCTTCGTTGAAGCCTGCGAAGTCGGCAAACTTGTAGTCGAACATCGCGTCTTCCTTGACGTTGACGTTCTGGCAGACGAAGTCACCCTTGAAGTCATTGACGTTGGAGATGACCTCGTTGTCCAGGTAGGTGAATTCCCAGTGACCGGTCATCACGTCCACGCCCAGCAGGTTGCAGGCGCCGACCATGTCCTTGCCGCGGGTCCAGTAGGCGGTACCGGAACCCTGCCAGGTGTCGCCGCCGTCCAGCAGCAGGCTGTTGCCGTCGCCTCGGTCGGCACGCAGCTGCTTGACCAGGGTACGCAGGTGGGCGAAGCCGCCGACCTTGCCGTACTTGCGCGCGGCCTCCTCGAAGTTGAGGTAGGTGAAGGCGTGTTCCTCGATGCCGCCACCGGCAACACCGAACTTGTCCAGCAGCGCCTTGCCGACCAGGTGAGGGGCATTGCCGTAGGCATAACCCAGACCCAGGTTGACGTTGGGCTCGCGGAAATAGATGGGGTTGAGCTGCGCGTGGCAGTCGGTCATGTGCATCAGGGTCACATTGCCGAACTTGGGCACGTCGTACAGATCGGACGGCTGCTTGCGGCTGGCAAACACCGAGCCGGGCACCAGGCCTGCAGCGCCGGCCATTCCGACCAGGCGCATGAATTCTCGACGGGAAATGGTCATGGAATTCTTATCCTCTACTTTGGTTCTACGGCGCCTTGGTGTGCATTCTCGATGTGCGGCGCCAGTTCTGTGTGCATAAAGACGACCGAGTATAACCGTATCTCGGGCCTTGTTGAATCACCTGACCATCGACCGGGTGGGGGCTGTTCCGGGGCGGGAAACCCGTCGCAACCGCTCCACCACCGGCGGCAGGCGCAGTACCAACATGATTCCTAGGACCAACCCGTAGATGGCCGGTTCCGCCCAATCCGCCTTCACCAGCCACAGATAGTGCAGCACCCCCAGCGGCCCAATCAGGTACACCAGCCGGTGCAGACGCTGCCAGTTACGCCCCAGGCGGCGCATGGCTGCCCGGGTGGAGGTGGCCGCCAGCGGCGTCAGCAACAGCAGGGCGGTAAAGCCCACGGTGATATACGGGCGCTTGATGACGTCCGCCAGCATGCCGGCCAGATCCCATTGCTGGTCCAGCCAGGCCCAGGTCAGGCCGTGCAGCACCGCGTAGAAGAAGCTGTACAGGCCCAGCATGCGCCGCCAGCGCAACCAGCCGGGACGGCCGGTCAGGCGCTGCAGGGGCCGCAGGGCCAGGGTGATCAGCAGCAGCCGCAGCGCCCAGTCGCCGGTGCGGTGCAGCACTGCCTCCACCGGATTGGGCCCCAGGTCACCGTAGAGGCCGTCGTAGAACAGCCAGCCCAGGGGAATCAGGCAGGCGAGAAACAGACCCCACCAGGCTCCCAGCCGACGCCATGACACCGCCATCAGTAGAACCGGGTCAGGTCCATGCCCTTGTAGAGCTGGGCCACCTCATCGGCGTAGCCGTTGAACATCTGGGTGGGCTGCTTGGCCGCGAACAGCCCGGCACCCAGCACGCGGTGGCGCTTCTGGCTCCAGCGCGGGTGATCCACCTCGGGATTCACGTTGGCGTAGAAGCCGTATTCGCTGGGCGCCAGCTTCCACCAGGTGGTCTCGGGGATGTTCTCGTGGAAGCTGATGCGGACGATGGACTTGATGCTCTTGAAGCCGTATTTCCAGGGCACCACCAGCCGTAGCGGCGCACCGTTCTGGTTGGGCAGCAGTTCGCCGTACAGGCCGGTGGCCATCAGGGTCAGCGGGTGCATGGCCTCGTCGATGCGCAGGCCCTCGCGGTAGGGCCAGTCCAGCACCCTGCGCTGCTGGCCGGGCATCTGCTTGGGATCGAACAGGGTCTCGAAATACACGTAATTGGCCCGCGAGGTGGGCTTGAAGCGCTTGAGCAACTCGCCCAGCGAGAAGCCCACCCAGGGCACGGTCATGGCCCAGGCTTCCACGCAGCGGAAGCGGTAGATGCGCTCCTCCTGCGGGAACAGCTTGAGGATGTCCTCGATGCCGATCTCGCCGGGGGCCTCGCACTCGCCGTCCACCCGCACCGTCCAGGGGCGGGTCTGCAGGGTGTGGGCATTGCGCACCGGGTCACCCTTGCCGGTACCGAACTCGTAGAAATTGTTGTAGCTGGTGGCGTCCTGGTAGCTGGTCAGTTCCAGCCCCTTGCCGTAGTCGGTATCCAGCAGACCGGACATGCGCTGCCCCTTGCCGGGGGTTGCCACCAGGGCGCTGGCCGGGCCCGCAGCGAGACCGATGCCCGCCGCCGCAGCGGCCTTGAGCAGCCGCCGCCGGTCTTCCCAGACCGCGCGGTCGGTGATCTCGGATGACTTGATGGGATCGGGCTTCTTGATCAGCATGGGGTACGGCTCCAGCGGCAGGGTTCAGCTCATTGGACCGTGTGAGCCGCCGAAGCATTCCCCGCTCAGTCGTCGGCGCCCACCACGGACAGGTGGATGCGGGCGTAATCGCTGACCCGTCCCAGGTCCCAGGGCGGATCGCTGACGATCTTCACCCGGCAGCCCGTGACGCCGTCCAGTTCGCGGACGGTATCCGCCACCCGCTTGGGCAGCTCCAGGTTGCCCGGATGCCCGGGACTGGAAAAGGCCAGTTCGACCACCACCTGGCCGTCATCGGCCACGGCGATGCCGTAGATCATGCCCATGTTGAACAGGTCGATCCTGGGCGTCGCCGGGTCGTAGACGGTGGTCAGTGCGTTCTGCACCCGCCGCTCGATGACCTTGCGCTGACGCGCCGCCGGGTCACGGCGGTTACGGGCCTTTTTCTCGGCCATGCGCTCAGTAGTAACGCGGCGGCTCGTAGGCGCGCTGCTCCTGACCTTCGACGATCGGCTTGACGAAGATCTCCACCCGACGGTTCAGCTGGCGACCGGCCTCGGTGGCATTGGTGGCGCGGGGCTCACGCTCGCCGCGACCCTCGGTACGCATGCGGTCACGGGGCACACCGCGGCTGACCAGGTAGTCACCCACCGACTGGGCGCGACGCTCGGACAGCTGCTGGTTGTAGCTGTCTGAACCGACACTGTCGGTGTGGCCGACCACGTGCACCACGGTGCGGTTGTACTTGATCAGCACGTCCGCCAGCTTGTCCAGCGAGCCGCTGAAGGCCGGCTTCACCTCGGCGCGGTTGAAGTCGAAGGACACCTCGCTGTCCACGGTCAGCTTGAGGGTGTCGTCCTTGAGCCGCTCGATCTCCAGCTGGTTGGCGCTGCGCTCACTGGCCAGCGACTGTTCGAAATCGCCCTGCTGTCTGTCCATGTAGTTGCCCACGGCGCCACCGGCCAGCGCGCCCACGGCGGCACCCACCCACTTGCCGGAACTGCCGTCCAGCTGATGGCCCAGCACGGCACCGGCGATGGCGCCGACGGCGGCCCCGGTCTTGGTGCGGCGATTGGGGTCATCCTGGGCACAGCCGGCCAGCACGATGGCACCGGCGGCCAACACGACGATGGAAGTACGGGTCTTCATGGTTCTCTCCCTGCGCTACAGCGGGCGCGGCTTTCGCCGCGCAATGGATATTTCAAGATCAGGCAGCATGCCGGCCTTGCGACCGGCAGTCTGCGAATGGCATCACGCCGTGTTTATTTCTGCCGCCACTGACCGCCGGCATCCTGGTACCAGTAGCCACGGCCGGCCTCCTGCACCCAGACGCGGGCGAAGGTGTTGCGGATATCCGACTCCCACTCCGGATGGCCGTTGGCGCGGGCGATCTCGCGGTACAGCGCATTGCGGTCGCGATTCTCATCCGCCACCAGCTGGCGCAGCCGACCGCGCTCGGGCAGCGGCACCGCACCCAGATCGCGCACCGCCACCATGCCGTTGTTGTCGAAGCCGATGGCACCGCTGCGGTAATAGGCGCTCAGTCCACTCTGGCGACTGCCCATGGCGCCGCGCAACTGGGACACCACGGGGGTGTTGATATTGATGTCGGCCTGGGCCGCCTCGGCGGCGGGCACCAGGGTGTTGAGCACCCAGGTCACCATCACCAGCGGGGCCTGTTGCAGGCCGTCGTTCATGGCGCCCTTGTCGGCGTCCTTGACGGCGGGGGCCTTTGGCTCGGCGCCCTTGTCCTCAGGGGCTGCCTCTTTGCCGAGCACGTCACGCACGATGGTGCGGGCAGCCTCTTCGGCGGCGGCGGCCGGGAAATAGATGTTGATGGTCACACAGGCAGCCAGGAACAGGGTCATGGCCGGGTAAGCGGCAAGTTTCTTGAGCAAGGTTGTTCTCCTCAGGGATTCAGTTTCGTCCATCAACGGACCTGGGCGCCTTTGAGCTGGATGCGGCGCAGACGCTCCACCAGATCACGCCAGGCCACATCACGGTTGCGGCCGATGACGTCGATACGCGGCAGCCCGGCGCCTTTGACAAGATAATAGCCGCCTTGGGCATGCGCTATACCATCGAGCTTCGCACGCTGGCCGGCCAGGTCCACCTGCAACATCAGCCGGTCGTAGCTGAAAGACTCGAAAAACCGCAAAAAGGTCCCGGACAGGGCCACCGCGCCGTTATTGCCCAGGGCGGTCAGGTTCTCCACCGCGCGCTGGCTGATGCGGTGCGGCAGGTCATCCTGCGCCGGGCTCTGCAGCACGGCCTGGAAGGCCACCGGCTGCCAGCCCACCAGTTGCAGGCCACGCACCTCGCCTTCCAGGTGGCCGGTGATGCGACCGAAGTCGAACACCCGGGTCAGGCGCTCCAGGTCAAGGTCGCGCAGGCTGGCCTCGGCCTGGAACACCGGCGCCGGGCTGAGCGGGTCCTGCAGCTGCAAGCCGCTGACCCGCACCTCGCCGCCGAAGGCCGAGGCCAGCAGTTCGCCGTCCAGCGCGAGCACGCCGTCGGCATAGTGCACGGCGGGGATCTCCACCGACAGGTCACCGGCCAAGGCCGGCCAGCCCAGTGCGGCACTGAGCGCCGGCAGGGACAAGGTCTCAGCCCGTAGCGCGGTTTGCCAGGTCGGCTTGTCGCTGCGCAGCCCGGTGGCATTCAATCGAGGAATGCGCAGCTTGCCGTTGAGCATGGGCAGCACCAGCGCATCGGTGAGAGTGACGCTGTCACCCAGCAGCGCCAGATCGGCGCGACTGGCGCCAACGTCAACCCGGTACAGATGACCACTCTGCCAGCGCAGCAGGCTGGGCTCCGGCGTGCCTGCCGCCTGCCAGTGCAGTGCGCCATCCAGGCCACTGATGCCGAAGCGGCCATTGTCATCATCCAGGTGCACCCCGGACAGGCTCAACGCCGCCGCGCTGGGCACGCCCTGCTGCAAGGTCAGCGACAGTCCAGCCCTGCCCACCAGTTGCAGCGCGTCCAGCGCACCACCGTAGACCAGCGGCTGTAACAGCACCGGGTAGGCTGCGGCCAGATCCGGCACATTGATCTGCAGCTTGGCATCCGCTGATGCCGGTGCAGCCAGCGGCAGTCTGCCCTGCCCCTGCACGTCCAACAACTTGCCCAGGCGCAGCACCAGCCCATCGAGGTTCAGCGCATCCTCGCCATCCTGCCACAGGATATCGGCACTCAGTTGCAGCGGGTGTTTTGCCAGCTCCAGGTACATCGGATCGGAATAGACCTGCCCCGTTGCCCAGTCCGTGCTCAAGTGCCCCCGCCAAGCCCCGCCCTCATGCCGCGCCTTCAGGGTCAGGCCACCGGCCAGGGCCTCGGCCGCCTGCAGGCCGCTGGCACTGGACCAGGCACCCTTGGTCAGCTTGAGCGCCGCATTGACACGATCCGGTGCGGCACCGCGTCCCTTGACCTCGACCCTGGCGTCCACGCCGCCGCGCCAATCCCAGGCGGGGATGCCCCTGCTCGGCAACAGTGCCAGCAGGCCAGCCGGGGTGGCGCCCTTGGCCTCCAGGATGGCCTGCCAGCTACCGTCGGCACTGGCCTGCAGGCGCCAGCGTCCGTCTGCCAGCCGCACCCCGTCCAGACGCAAGGACCAATGCTCGACGTCGCTGAACTGCAGGCTGCCGGACAGGGACTGCTGGCCCTGCGGGGTAACGGCCTCCAGTTGCAGATCGGGACAGCGATAGTTTTCGCCATCCAACTGCAGCGCAGGACAACGCAGGCGCAGCTTGGACCATTGGCCCAAGGCGCCCGGCAGCGTCAGTGACCCGGCGTCCAGCGCCAGTTCATAGCGACCTGGTGCGGCATCAGCCAACTGCAGGCTGACAGCTTCGGCCTGCCAGCCCTGCCCCTGTACGCTGCCCAGCGACAGGCCGACAACGGCCCAGGCCGGCACAGTCGACAGCAGGGCCAATCCGATCAAGAAAAAACGGCAGTGCCAGGGGAATCTCATCATGGGCGCATATTCACCCCAGCCGAGCCGCCATACAAACAGACAAAGATAAAGATTCCCGTCTCGCGCCCGCCATAGAGGACTGGATACAAAAAAATATATATAAGAAGGGGTATGGGCCTGGTGACCTTTCGAGTACTGATCTGTGACGATTCCAGTTTCGCGCGCAAACAGATGGCGCGCGCCCTGCCTGCAGGGATGGCCGGCGCACTGAGCTTCGCCACCGACGGCCGCGATGCCCTGGAGATCGTCCACCGGGACAAACCCGACCTGATGCTGCTGGACCTGAACATGCCGGTGATGGACGGCTACCAGGTACTGGCCGCATTGCAGGCCGAGCACAGCCCTGTGCAGGTGGTGGTGGTGTCCGGCGACATCCAGCCCGAGGCCCAGAAACGGGTCAAGAAACTCGGCGCCATCGGCTTCATCAAGAAACCCACCAACCCCTTTGAACTGCTGCCCTACCTGCAACAGATCGGCGCCGATCTTGGCGCCGAAGCCCAGACCCCGCCCATGGACGCCGAACTGGATATCCCGGTCGACGCCATGGACAGCTACCAGGAGATGGTGAACGTGGCCATGGGCCGCGCCGGCGCACTGCTGGCCGGGGTACTGGGCAACTTCATCCAGCTGTCCATCCCCAAGGTGAACATGTTCGAGGGTGGCGAGCTGCACATGACCCTGACCCATGTCACAGCCCGGGACACGGTGCACGCGGTGTGCCAGGGTTTCGTCGCCCGCGACCTGGCCGGCGAGGCCATCCTGATCTTCAACGACGCCAGCTTCGAGGACCTGGGCAAGCTGCTGCAGCGTGATGGCGATATCGACGAGATGGCCAAGACCGAACTGCTCATGGACATGGCCAACCTGCTGATCGGCGCCTGCCTGAAGGGCATCAGCGATCAGCTGGAACGCCCCTTCAGCGAAGGACGCCCGGTGATTCTGGGTCGCAATGCCCGACTGGACGACATGCTGGCCGGCCGCCACAGCCTGTGGCGCCCCACCCTGGCAGTCGAGATCGGCTACCAGGTGGAAGACCACAACATCAACTGCGACCTGCTGTTGCTGTTCACCCAGGATTCGCTGCCCACCCTGGACCGGCAGCTGACCGCACTGGGGGCCCGCCGATGAGCGCCATGGATGATTTCGTGGAGATCCACCGCCTGGTCAGCCTGCTGCAGGCCATCGACGTCGGCCTGCTGGTGGTGGACCGCGACTACCGCATCACCCTGTGGAACAACTTCATGGAGAACCACAGTGGCGCAACCGCCGACCGGGTGATGGGCAAGTCGCTGTTCGAGCTGTCGCCGGACGTGCCCGAGGACTGGCTGAAGCAGAAGATCAACACCGCCTTCGCCCTGAGCAGCCGCGCCTACACCACCTGGGAACAGCGCCCCTACCTGTTCCGCTTCAAGAGCTACCGGCCCATCACCGGCATGGCAGAGCACATGTACCAGGACATCAGCTTCGTGCCATTGCGCGGCCTGACCGGCGAGGTGGAGCAGATCGCCATCGTGCTGTACGACGTCACCGACGTGGCCGAGCACAAGCTCAAGCTGGAGGCCGCCAACCGCCGCCTGCAGGCCACCAGCCGCATCGACAAGCTGACCGAGCTGTTCAATCGCGGCTACTGGGAGGAATGCCTGCAGCAGGAATTCGCCCGCTACCGCCGCACCCCGCGCGACTGCTCGCTGGTGATGTTCGACATCGATCACTTCAAGGCCATCAACGACCAGCACGGCCACCCCGCCGGCGACGAGGTGCTGCGTCAGATCGGCCGGATGCTGTACGACACCTGCCGCAGCACCGATATCGCCGGCCGCTACGGCGGCGAGGAATTCGGCATCCTGCTGCCGGACACCAGCCTGGCAAACGCCAAGGTCATGGCCGAGCACCTGCGCCAGAACGCCGCCGCGCTGCGCGTGCCGCACGACCCCAAGCCGCTGCGCATCACCATCAGCATCGGCATCGCCGCCCTGACCGCACAACTCCCCGACGCCAAGACCTGGGTGATGCTGGCCGACCAGGCGCTGTACCAGGCCAAGGCCAAGGGGCGTGATCGCATCGTGTTGTTCGATGAGCATGCCGAGCAGGAAGCATGAGGACGCCCGGGCGCCTGGTCTGGCATGTTAGACAGTCACCCGGTCGTATGGCCTGCCCCCCGGCAGGCACAATCAGGGAAGACATGGCTTGGCCACCGTCTGGGAAATAGCCGGAGATAAACCCGGCCGCCGCCAGTTCGCGTCCCCTGATTAGGCACACAGGAGTCGTCCGCAAGGGAATGGGAGTATGTCCGTGACCAAGCCGCGTTGGCCGCTGTACGGTCTGAAGCTCAGCCATCTTGGCTGGAGCCTGGCAGTGTTCGTGCTGCTTTCCGCCGGCGTGACCTACAACATCGACGTAGAGCGGGAGCTGCTCAGGCAAGAGCTGCGCACCGAGGTGACCCGCAAGGCGACCACCCTGGTATCCCAGCTCGAGAGCGAACTGAACGCCAACATCTTCCTCGCCAACGGCTTGATCGGACACATTACCGCCGACCCGAACGTGCATGACGGTGAGATCAACACCGCGCTGCGCACCCTGTACAAGTTCGGCCGTCACCTGCGCAACATCGGCATTGCACCCGGCAATCGTGTCAGCCACGTCTACCCGCTGGAAGGCAACCAGGCGGCCATCGGCCTGTACTACCCGGACACGCCCAGCCAGTGGCCGGGCGTCAAGCGCGCCATCGACTCCCACGCCACCGTGCTGGCCGGGCCGGTGTACCTGCGCCAGGGTGGCTCCGGACTGATCAGCCGCACCCCGGTATTTCTCGAGGATGGCAGCTACTGGGGCATCGTCAGCCTGGTACTCACGCCCTCCAGCCTGTACGCCGCCGCCGGACTCTCGCCGGAGGCGGACGGCATTCGCATGGCCCTGCGCGGCAGGGATGGCCGGGGGCCGGAGGGCGAGGTGTTCTTCGGCGACCCGGCACTGTTCGAACTGGACGCCATCAAGCTGTCGATGGTCGTGCCGGGAGGCTCCTGGCAGGCAGCCGCCTACCCGGTAGGCGGCTGGGAGGCCGGGCAGGAGAAACTGGCCATCCTGCAGACCCTGGGCGTGGGCCTGGCGGCGTTGCTGGCGCTTGCCATCCACGGCTACCAGCGCAACCGCTTCACCATAGAGGTCAGCCAAAAGCGTCTGAGTTCGATCCTGGAAACCACACCGGACGGCGTGATCCTGGTCGATCGGCACGGCGTGGTGCGCGAGTTCAACCCGGCGGCCGAAGAGCTGTTCGGCTATCCCGCCGGCGAGATACTTGGTAAGGCAATCAGCCAGCTACTCTCACAGCCTGACGGCCAACCAGGCGCGATGCCGGAACAGGAACATGCCATGCTGTCACCCGGCGTGCATCAGCACACCGGCCGTCGCCGCGATGGTAGGACCTTCCCGGTGGAGATCACGGTGGGCAAGACGGTCATCGGCGATCAGCCCTTCCTGGTAGGTGTATTCCGCGACATCAGCGAACGCAAGGCGATGGACGAGTGGCTGCGCCAACTCGCCACCACCGACAGCCTGACCGGCGCACTCAACCGCCGTGCCTTCCTGGAAGCTGCGGAGAAGGTCTTCCAGGTGGCACGTCGCCACGGCCGCCCCCTGTCGCTGCTGATGATCGATGCCGACCACTTCAAGGCCATCAACGACAGCTATGGCCACGATGCCGGCGACCGCGTGTTGACGCGCCTGGCCGAGGTCGCACGGGGCACCCTGCGGGCAACGGACATGTTCTGCCGCTTCGGTGGTGAGGAGTTCATCGCACTGCTGCCCGAGACCGCACCCGACGAGGCCGCCAACATGGCCCAGCGGCTGCTGACCGCACTGCGGGACGTGGAGGTCGCGACCAGCAAGGGCGAGCACCTGCGTTTCACCGTCAGCATCGGCATCGCCGCCCTGTCCGCGGAGATCACCGGCCTGGCCAGCCTGATCCGTAGCGCGGACGCGGCCCTGTACGAGGCCAAGAATCAGGGGCGGGACCGCTGGTGCAGCGGTGCAGATTGATCAGGGCGGTAACGAATACCCCGAGCGCCTAGCGCTGATCCTCACCAACCGGGGCGCATACCAGATTCTCCGGGCAAACAACCTATCGCCAAGCCTCTGGCTTCTCCTAGAAGGCCGAGGAACGGAATAGGCTTGCTGTATTGAGCACGGCGCGACCTGAGCGGCACTCAGATCAAGCACGACCAGCCAAGGCGCACACAACGGCACGCAAAGAAAGGCCCCGCCGGAGCGGGGCCGAGTTACTGCCATACCTGCACGACCTAGGCTGATCTTGACTGTCGTCGCCGGTAGCCCAGGCCGACAAGGCCTAACCCGATCAGCAGCAGCGTCCCCGGCAACGGCACCGACGCCCTTGCCAGCAGATAGGCGACATCGCCATCGGCCAAGCTGATGCCGGACAGGCCAACCGCGCCTGCCGCGGCTGCATTGAAGATCGTGCCGGTCTCCGAGATGAGCGTCGCATACACCCCATAACCGCCCAGTGACAGCAGCGCCTGCGGGCCCGTCCCACCGAACAGCGGGTCGTTCATGAAGCCGCCCGTCAGCAGGCCCTGCAGGAACGACGGATCGCTATTGGTGGGATCGACGCCGAGCATCGGATTCACCAGGTCATTTACCAACAGGTTGATGAACACCAGCATGTCATAGCCGACATAATCGTCGCCGTAACCGCCGGCCGGACCGATATCCATGCGGTACAAGGCGGCCATGGCATTACCCGGCGCGCCGCTCAGCACACCGGTGAAGTCCGCCGCATTTGCCGTGACACCATTACCGAGCAGGCCGAACATATCGGCACCACCCACCAGGTCGGCGATGTAGGCCGTGCTGTCGGCGCCCTTGATGAACGGGTTATCGCCGCGCGTGCCGGCGGAGCCAGTGATGATGGCGCCGGCTGCGGACGGAGCCGAGGACGCAACATTGCTGCCAAGGATCAGACGACCGTTGCCACCCTGATCTGCACCGCTGCCACCGGTCGTATCAACCGCCGCAGCACCGGCTTGCAGCACGCTGCCGAACAACTTGACGGTACCGCCGGCACCACCGCCACCCTGCCCACCAGTGGCGCCGTTGCCGCCACCGGCTCCACCTCCGCCGAAGCCTCCATTGCCGCCGGTACCTCCGTCACCGCCATCGCCGCCGGCGCCAAGCACAGTGCCGCCGACGCCCGACCCGCCACCGGCTCCCGTCGTTCGGCCAGCGTGGATACCCTGGTTTATTCCGGCATTTCTACCGGTGTTCAGTCCGGCGCTAATTACTGTACCGCCGTCGCCACCCTGAGCATTGAACTGAGCGCTGCCACCCACGTTCACTCGACCCAGTGCGGTCACCTCGAATGCCCCGCCGCCGGCACCGCCCGGGGCGCCGTCGGTACCGTCCCCGCCATCGCCGCCATCGCCGCCTCGCCCACCGTGACCACCGCTGCCGCCACTGCCGCCATCGGCGGGGCCGGAGAAACCGGTGGCCGAGCCACCGCCGCCGCCGCCGCCACCGCTGCCACCACCACCACCACCGGAACCGCCACCGCCGCCACCACCGCCGCCGCCGCCGCCACCCGCGCCACCACCCGAGATGGTCAGTCCGGCGCCGGGATTGCTTCCGCCGACACCGCCACCACCACTGGCTGCCGACTGGCCAGAGGCACCGCTACGACCACTCCCGCCGCTGCTGCCGTTTCCACCGTTCTGGCCATCCCCTTGGCCAATCCTGATACCCGCACCCGGGATCGCAATACCGGTGCTGGCAGCGCCGCCAAGACCGCGCGTACCAGCCGAGCCGCCATCGGAAGAGATGCCGGTAATGCTGGCGCCATCGCCACTGTTGCCGCCAACCCCACCGGCACCGCCACTGTTCGCCGCGTTCACGCCATCGCCGCCCGCCGCGCCGCTCTGGCCTTGCGAACCGCTGCTTCCACTAGCGCCGGAGCTTCCCGTCGTACCGGATACCCCGTTGCTGCCATTGTCGTTCTGAACCGTCGTGCAGGCCCCAAGAAAGGTACTGGTGCACACGGCATTACCGCCAGCACCGCCGTTGCTCGTGGTGCCTGCCGTACTACCACCGCCCCCGCCAGAACCGCCGGAACCGCCGCTACCGTTGTTTCCGCCGCCGCCGGCACTGCCCCCGCCGGCGCCGGCAGTTGTACCGCTGGCGCTGAAGTCGAAGGTAACCCCGGCACCGATATTGGCGTTGTTACCGGCGTAGAAGGATGCCCCACGGCTGCCGCTACCGACCACGGTGTCGCCGGCAGTGACGTTTAAGTCGCCAGCGAACAGGAACTGGGTAACGCCGCCGACGACCTGGGTGGTGAAGATGGTGCCGTTGAATGACCCGCCGCTACTGACACCATTGATGGTGCCGGCGTCGGTGTTGACGTTGATGACCACTGCTGACGCGGGGCCGGCTAGTGACAGCGCAATGCCCGACAGGGCGATAGAAATCGACGCAGACAGGCGTCGTAGAGTAAACGGGCTATCCATGTTTGCTCCTTATGCAGTTGCATTCCTTGCTTGCAGCGGGGAATCTTCAGCAAGAATCAAACCGGTAATAATTATTTATTGTTATATCAATGTCTTAGATAATCACATTATAAACATAGTGTTTATTAATGTATTAAAAGTTGACACTCGGGATTCACTCAGGAATCACCATTCTTCTTTCTGCAGCGCCCGCTTGGCGGTACGGCAAGCAATACAGCCTGAAATATCTAAACAGCGCATCAACACACCGCTGTATGCGCATGGGCCACCGCAGTTTGATTCGACCAAAATTGAACGGCAGGCTTTCGATTGTGAAAAAGCAGGAAAAAAGGTGATCGGAGAAATGAAATCAATACCCTTTGCTATCCATGATGCAAGGTCCGGCTTGCGTCGATGACTGACGCAAGACATGAGCTTGCACTAACGAAAAAGGGCGACTCAATGAGTCGCCCTTTCCACTTCAAGCACAGGCCGTCAATCCACCCAGCGCCGCGCATTGCGGAACAACCGCATCCAGGGCGCGTCCTCGCCCCAGCCGTCCGGATGCCAGGAGTTGGTGACCGTACGGATCACCCGTTCCGGGTGCGGCATCATGATGGTGACGCGGCCGTCGGTGCTGGTCAGGCCGGTGATGCCTTCCGGGGTGCCGTTGGGGTTGGCCGGGTAGCGGCTGGCCATGTCGCCACTGTTCTCGATGAAGCGCAGCGCCACGCTGGGACGCGCCTCGGCCAGGTGATCGACATTGCGGAACTCGGCGCGGCCCTCGCCGTGGGCCACGGCGATGGGCATGCGCGAACCGGCCATGCCGGTCAGCAGCACCGAGGCGGAATCCTCCACCTCCACCATCACGAAGCGTGCCTCGAACTGCTCGGAGCGGTTGCGCACGAAGTGCGGCCAGTGACCGGCACCCGGAATCAGCTCCTTGAGGTTGGACAGCATCTGGCAGCCGTTGCATATCCCCAGGCTGAAGGTGTCGGTACGCTCGAAGAAGGCCTGGAACTGGTCGCGGGCACGGGCGTTGAACAGGATGGACTTGGCCCAGCCCTCGCCCGCACCCAGCACGTCGCCGTAGCTGAAGCCGCCGCAGGCCACCAGGCCCTTGAACTCATCCAGGCTGACGCGACCGGACAAGACGTCGGACATGTGCACGTCGACGCACTCGAAGCCGGCCTTGTGGAAGCTGGCGGCCATCTCCACCTGGCCGTTGACACCCTGCTCGCGCAGGATCGCCATGCGCGGCCGGGACAGTTCCAGGTACGGTGCGGCGATGTCCTCGTTCTGGTCGTAGGACAGGCTCACGGACAGGCCGGGATCGACGGCGGCGATGCGGTCGAACTCCTCCCGGGCGCAGTGGGCATTGTCGCGGCGCGCCTGCATCTGGAAGGTGGTTTCCGACCAGGCCTGCTGGAACTCGGCACGGCCGCCGGACAACACCTCGCGGCCGGCGTGGTGGATGTGGATGCGGTCGTCGTCGCTGACGCTGCCGATCACCTGCGCCCAGTCGCCGATGCCGGCCTGCTCCAGCACGTTCAGCACGTCGTCGGAGTCGCTGTGGCGCACCTGGATGACGCCGCCGAGTTCCTCGTTGAACAGCACCGCCAGATCGTCGCCGTCCAGGCCGGACAGGTCGACATCGATGCCGGTGCGACCGGCGAAGGCCATCTCCGCCAGGGTGACGAACAGGCCGCCATCGGAGCGGTCATGGTAGGCCAGCAGCAGGCCATCGCGGTTGAGCTGCTGGATGGTGTCGAAGAAGGCCTTCAGCTTGGCCGGCTTGTCCAGGTCCGGCGCCTCGTCGCCCACCTGGCGATAGACCTGCGCCAGCGCCGAGCCGCCCAGGCGGTTCCGGCTGAAGCCCAGGTCGATCAGGATCAGGTCGGTGTCGCCCTGGTCGGTGCGCAATTCAGGAGTAAGCGTCATGCGCACGTCAGTCACCGGCGCGAAGGCGGAGATGATCAGCGACAGCGGCGCGGTCATCTCGCGCTGCTCGCCGCCCTGCTCCCAGACGGTCTTCATGGACATGGAATCCTTGCCCACCGGGATGGCGATGCCCAGCTGCGGGCAGACCTCCATGCCGACGGTCCTGACCGTCTGGTACATGGCGGCGTCCTCGCCGGGGTGGCCGGCGGCGGCCATCCAGTTGGCGGACAGCTTGATGTCGCCGATCTTCGCAATTGAACTGGCGGCGATGTTGGTCAGCGCCTCGCCGATGGCCATGCGGCCGGAGGCCGGCGCGTCGATCAGCGCCAACGGGGTGCGCTCGCCCAGGCTCATGGCCTCGCCGGTGGTGCCGTCGTAGTCGGACACGGTCACCGCCACATCGGCCACCGGCACCTGCCAGGGGCCGACCATCTGGTCGCGGTTGACCATGCCGGTGATGCTGCGGTCGCCGATGCTGATCAGGAAGGTCTTGTTGGCCACGCTGGGCAGGCGCAGCACGCGCAGCGCGGCGGCCTTGGCATCGATGCCGTCCAGCTTCAGCGCCGCCGGCTTGGCGTGGCGGCTGTGCACCTCGCGCAGCATGCCCGGCGGCTTGCCGAACAACAGCGGCATGGGCATGTCGATGGGGTTGTTGTCGAAGTGGCCGTCGCCGAGCAGCAGGTGCTCCTCGTCGGTGGCCTCACCGACGATGGCATAGGGGCAACGCTCGCGCTCGCACAGCGCCTTGAAGTCCTCGATGCGCTCGGCATCGACGGCCATCACGTAACGCTCCTGGGACTCGTTGCACCAGATCTCCATCGGCGCCATGCCGGGGTCGTCGTTGGGCACGGTGCGCAGCTCGAACCTGCCGCCGCGGCCGCCGTCGTGCACCAGTTCCGGCAGGGCGTTGGAAAGACCGCCGGCACCGACGTCGTGGATGAACAGGATGGGGTTGTCCTCGCCCTGCTGCCAGCAGCGGTCGATGACCTCCTGGCAGCGGCGCTCCATCTCCGGGTTGGCGCGCTGCACCGAGGCAAAATCCAGGTCCTCAGCCGAGGTGCCGGAGGCCATCGACGAGGCCGCGCCGCCGCCCAGGCCGATCAGCATGGCAGGGCCACCGAGCACCACCAGCGGAGTGCCGGCCGGGAAGGGCTTCTTCTCGACGTGCTCGGCGCGGATGTTGCCGATGCCGCCGGCCAGCATGATGGGCTTGTGGTAGCCACGCAGCTCGCTGCCGTCAGCGCGCTCCACCTTTTCTTCAAAGGTGCGGAAGTAACCCAGCAGGTTGGGCCGGCCGAATTCGTTGTTGAAGGCGGCGGCACCGATGGGCCCCTCGGTCATGATGTCCAGCGCGGTGACGATGCGTGCGGGCTTGCCGAAGTCCTCCTCCCAGGGCTGCTCGAAGCCGGGGATGCGCAGGTTGGACACCGAGAAACCGCACAGGCCGGCCTTGGGCTTGCCACCGATGCCGGTGGCGCCCTCGTCGCGGATCTCGCCGCCGGCGCCGGTGGCCGCACCCGGATCGGGCGAGATGGCGGTCGGGTGGTTGTGGGTCTCCACCTTCATCAGGATGTGGATGTCCTCGTCGTGCTCGCCGTACACGCCGCTGGCCGGCTCCGGATAGAAGCGGTAACCCTCGTGGCCGGTCATCACCGCAGCGTTGTCCTTGTAGGCGGACAGCACGTCGGCCGGCGCGGACTCGGTGGTGTTGCGGATCATCTTGAACAGCGACCTGTCCTGCTGCTGGCCGTCGATGATCCAGTCGGCGTTGAAGATCTTGTGGCGGCAGTGCTCGGAGTTCGCCTGGGCGAACATCATCAGCTCGACATCGCTGGGGTTGCGACCCAGCCCCTGGAAGCTCTCCACCAGGTAGTCGATCTCGTCCCCGGACAAGGCCAGGCCCAGTTCGCCGTTGGCGCGAACCAGGGCGTCGCGGCCACCGCCGATCACGTCCACGCGGGTGAAGGGCCTGGGCTCGGCGGCTCGGAACAGCGCCGCGGCATCGGCCATGTCGAAGAACACCGCCTCGGTCATGCGGTCGTGCAGGGCGGCGACGGCGGCGGCCAACTCGGCCTCGCTCAGTGTCGCGTCTTCCAGGTAATAGGCAACGCCGCGCTCGATGCGCTCGACCTTGGCCAGGCCACAGTTGTGCGCGATGTCGCTGGCCTTGGAGGACCAGGGCGAGATGGTGCCCGGACGCGGCGTGACCAGGATCAGCGTACCGCTCGGCTCGTGGGCCGGAATCGCCGGGCCATAGCGCAGCACCTGCTCCAGCACCGTCTGTTCCGCCGTTTCCAGCCCCTGGCTGAGGCGGACGAAATGCATGTACTCGGCGTAGACCGCAACCGGTCTGCCGACCGCCTCGCTCAGGCGCTGGGCCAGCTTGGTGGAACGAAATTCGGAAAGGGCAGGCGCACCGCGCAGAGTCAGCATGTCTTCGGCACCGGAATGAATGCGGGAAAGGCGGGAATGATACCAGAGCCTCACTGCATCAGCGGTGCCTGAACCTATACTCATAGTTCTCAAGTCTCTGGCCAGATGCCGCTAACCGCTAACAAGGTCCCCACGGTATTAATCGGCGTTAACATGCCGGGATTCTAGTTCTTAATGCGGCGCAAGTTGCACACGCGCACAACAGGAAACCGAATTGCCAGACCACACCACACATCGCCAGCCCCAGCTGATGAACATTTCCCGCACACCCGTCAGCCGGCATGGCGCCATGATGGCCGCTTGGCTGGCGGCCATACTGCAATGGGTCCTGCTGGGTACAGCGGCCTGGGCGGAAGACCGTACCGTGGTGGTCGGGGTGTTCGACAACCCCCCCATCGTCCAGCAGGACACCGCCGGCGGGTACACCGGCCTGTCCGTCGACGTGCTGAAAAGCGTCGCCATAGCCAACGGCTGGCAGCTGATATTCGACCATGGCCCCTGGCACCAACAGCTGGCCAAGCTGGAGGCCGGCGAGATCGATCTGCTGGTCGGCATCGCCTACAAGCCCGAAAGAACCCGGCTGCTCGACTTTACCCAGCAGACCCTGGTGAACAACTACGGACTGGTGATGCGCCATCCCAAGGCGGCCATTACCTCACTGCTGGACCTGCGTGACAAACGCGTCGGACTGATGGCCAAGAGCATCCACAGCCGCGAATTCATCCGCATGATGGGGGAATTCGACATCCCCTTCGTGCCGGTGGAAGTGCCCAGCTATGAAGCCGTATTGCAGGCCATCGCCAGCGGCGAGAGCGACGTCGGGGTGGTGAACCGTGCCATGAGCATCCTGCGCGGCTCCAGCAACGACATCCTGACCACCGGCATCGTGTTCAATCCCGTGGAGGTGCGCTACGCCGTGCCCAAGGGCCGGAACGCCGACCTGCTCGCCGGGCTGGACCAGGCCCTGGCCACGCAGAAACAGAATCCCGTCTCCGACTACAACCGCGCCATGGCACGCTGGATGGGTGGCCAGGTCCGTGAACGACTGCCGCACTGGTTCCCACTCGCCGCGGGCATCGCCGCGTTGTTGCTGCTGCTGTTGCTGGCCAGCAACTATTTGATCCGCCGCCAGGTGGCCCGCCGCACCACCCAGCTGACCGAAAGCGAGACCCGCTTCCGTCAACTGGCTGAGAACATCAAGGAGGTGTTCTGGGTGGGCTCACCGGACTGGAAACAGGTCAACTACGTCAGCCCCGCCTATGAAGCGGTGTGGGGCATGGCACCGGAGCAGCTGTACGACAATCCAATGACCTGGCTGGATCCGGTACATCCCGCGGACCGTGAAAGCCTCGCGGCAGCCATGGTGCCCCAACCGGACGACAGCTTCAGCGAGATCACCCTGCCCGACTTCCGACTCACCGACCGTGAAGGCCGCACCCGCTGGATCCAGGCACGCGCCTATCCCATCCGCGACAAAACCGGCAAGGTGGTGCGACTGGCAGGCCTGGCCGATGACATCACCGAGCGCAAGGCCGCCGAAGACACCATCCGCTTCATGGCCTACCACGATCCGCTGACCCGGCTGCACAACCGCCATGCCTTCGAGGCGCGCCTGCGCGAGGCGGCCAGTCGCAGCGAGGGCGGTCCCCACGCCCTGATGTACGTGGACCTGGACCAGTTCAAGGTGCTCAACGACACCTGTGGCCATGCCGCCGGCGACCAGATGCTGCAGGGCCTGACGGCGCACCTGCAACGCGCCATCACCCGCCAACACACCCTGGCCCGCCTGGGTGGTGACGAATTCGGCATCCTGCTGGAAGACTGCGATCTGACCGAGGCCGAAGCGGTCGCCCGGCAGGTACTCGACAGCATCCAGGCCTTCCGCTTCAGTTGGGGCGACAACATCTTCTCGGTGGGCGCCAGCATCGGCCTGGTGATGGTGGACGGTGATCGTCGTCCGCTATCCGGCCTGCTCAGCGCCGCCGACATCGCCTGCTATGCCGCCAAGGACAGCGGCCGCAATCGCATCCACGTGTATCGCGATGACGACGCCATGCTGCAACAGCGCGAAAACGAGATGCATTGGGTGGCACGCCTGAAGAAGGCCCTGGATAACGACGGCTTCGTGCTGCATGCCCAGCCGATCGTGCCGCTGCAGCACGCAGACGCGGCCAGCCACCGCGAATTCCTGCTGCGCATGATGGATGAAGACGGCCAACTGATCCCGCCCGGCAACTTCCTGCCCGCTGCCGAGCGCTTCGACCTGATGCCGACCCTGGATCGCTGGGTGGTCAACCAGGTGTTCGAACACATCGGACAGATGCGGAATCGCGACGGTTGCGTGGCCTTCGTGAACCTGTCCGGGCAGGTGCTCAACGACGACGACTTTATCAGTCACGTGCTGCAGCAACTGCACCGCCACGCCATCCCGCCCGGCAGCGTATGTCTGGAGATCACCGAAACCGCCGCCATCGCCAATCTGACCAAGGCCACCCGTCTGATCGAGACCTTGCGCGAACAGGGCGTGCTGTTCGCCCTGGACGACTTCGGCACCGGCATGAGTTCGTTCAGCTACCTCAAGACCCTGCCGGTGGATTTCCTGAAGATCGACGGCTACTTCATCAAGGGGCTGCTGAGCGACCACATGAACCCGGCCATCGTCGAGGCCATCACCCAGATCGGCCATACCGCCGGTCTGCAGGTCATTGCCGAATGGGTGGAGGACGAGGCCATGCTGGATCGGCTGCGCGAGATCGGCATCGACTTTGCCCAGGGCTATGCCCTCGGCCGGCCGGGCCCACTGTCCGGGTCCCAGCGCTGGGGGGCAGAATCGTCGCCGGCCTCGCGCGTGTCAGCCGGCAACTAGGCCCCGGCTAACCCTGCCCCGCCGCACGCCGCGCCTGGATGTAGGCGCCGAGTTCCTTGTCGGCGTAGCTGATGTGGCGCAGCAGCCAATCGCGCAGGAAATCGAACATCTGCAGGTTCTTCACCTTCAGATCATGCGCGTATTTTTTCTCGAAGCGATCCACGGTGTCTATGAAGCGCTGGTGCTGCGCCTTGTGCCCCTCGCGGTCCGGAAATTCGTACTGGTCCATCAGCCGTTCTTCCCGGTTGAGGTGATACTTGGCGTAGGCGACCATCTCGTAGATGTTCTCGCCGACGAACTCGTCCCCCAGGTTGGTGCTGGCGGCCGTCACCACCCGGTTGATCAGGTCGACCAGTTGCTTGTGGTCGCTGTCGATCTCTTCAACCCCCACCGAATAGACGTCCTTCCACGCCACGTGCGGCAGGCGGAAAAACTTCATGTGCAACACCGGCACCAACACCAGCAGCGGCAGTAGCGCCCATGGCAAGGGCGAATCCAGCCCGCCCACCAGCGCCAGCACCACGATGGCGAGCAGCAGGATGCTCAGATAGAAATAGAAGATCGTCCGTTTGCTTGTCGCGCTGACCATGTCCCCTCCATCTCTAAGGTCGCGGCCCGCAGGTCCGCATCAGTCCTGTAGATGCCATGGTGATCTAAACGGGGTGTCGGGACAAATAACGCTGTCGCGCAACAGCGCCCGCTCAGCCAAGCTCGAGCCAGCCGCTGCCCGCGTCCTGCTCCAGCAGCCGGAAGCGATCACCGAAATCCGCCACCGACGACAGCGCCTGGCGCGCCAGTTCCGGGGTGTTGTTCTTTTCGCTCAGATGCGCGGCCACCAGGTGGCGCAGCCGCTGATGGTCGATGAGCGACAGCAGCTCGGCCGCCTGCTGGTTGGAGAGGTGACCGTAATTGCCGCCGACCCGCGCCTGCAGGCTGGGCGGATAGGGGCCGTTCGCCAGCATGCGGGGGTCGTGATTGCATTCCAGCAACAGCGCATCCACCCCATCCAGCGCAGCCACCAGCACCGGCGTCAGGCTGCCCAGGTCAGTCGCCAGGCCAAAGCGCTTGCCCTGGCTGCTGAAGGTGAACTGGCAGGGTTCGCGGGCATCATGCGGAACGGGGATCGGCGTGATGGTCAGATCACCCAGGCAGAAGTCGCCATCGTGACTGCCGAACAGGCGCCGCTCCGGCAGTTCGCCGCAGTCGTGGGCACGCGAGGTGCCGTGGGTCATCCACACCGGCAGCCTGTACTTGCGGGCCACGGCGCCGACGCCACGGATGTGGTCGCCGTGCTCATGGGTCACCAGGATGGCATCGATGGCGGCCGGGTCCACGCCCAGCAGTTCACAGCGCCGGGTCAGTTCCCGGGCGGCAAAACCGCAGTCCACCAGCACCAGGGTGCCGGCGGACTGGATCAGGGTGGCATTGCCCCGGCTGCCGCTGCCTAGCGAGGCAAAGCGCAGACTCACGTCAACGCAGCTGCTCGTGCATCAGGGTCAGGATGCGCTTGGAAACCGCGCTTTCCAGGGCCTGACCCTTTTCGTCATGCACGGTGACGGTGGTCTGGGTATCGCTGCTGGCCTTGACCTGCACCTGGTAGACGACATCCTTCGCCACCACCTTGTCGTCGCGCCAGAACGCCAGACTGGACAGCCAGCCCTTCTTCTCGCCCTGGTCCGCCTCGGGGTCGGCGTAACGCACGTAGTAGACGCCGGCGTCGCGGTTGCGGTCCTGCACGGTGAAGCCGACGCGATCCAGCGCCAGGCCGGCCAGGCGCCAGGCGCGGGCAAAGCCGTCGTTGATCAGCAGCGAGCTGCCGGTGGCGCCCACCACCAGTTGGGAGCGGGCCTTGCTCTGCTCCACGCCGGCGGCGATCCGGGCCTTGGCAACGTCCTCGGAGACGCCCAGGTGCACCATCAGGCGACGCAGCATCTCGGCTTCCAGCTGCGGGTCGCGGGGCCGGCGGTTCCACACCGACTGGTTGGCGCCGCCACCGGTGTCGGTGAGGATCTCCTGCTCGAGACCGAAGTGGGTCAGGTACAGCTCGGTGGTCTTGGGACCGGTGCGCTCCAGGCGGATGCGGTACTGGTCACGGGTACCTGCGTCGTACAGGCCGTCGAACACCGAACGGACGGCGTTGGTCAGGAAGTCGACCTTGATGTCGCCGCGGTTCTCCAGCCAGGAGGTGCGCATCACGCCGGTCACCGGATCCTGCTCCACCAGCAGCACGCCGCTCTGCTGCCAGAAATCCAGGGTGCGGTTCCACACGGTGTCGGCATCACCCTGGATCACCAGCCAGCGTTCCTGCTCGTCGCGCTTCATCTCGATACCGGCGATCGCCGGCACCACCTCGCCGCTGCCGCCGTCGCGCACGGTGCGGGTGCGGGCATCGCTTTCCAGTTCGGAGTAGCTGACCGACACGCCGCCGAGTTCCGGCACCATGGCGCGGTCCTTGATGGAGCGGCTGGTCAGGTCCGGCGGCACCTCCAGGTTCTTGTCCGCGGCCTTCTCCTTGCGATAGTCGACGCTGTTGTCCGGCAGCCAGCTGTCCGTCTGGAAGGAACTGCAACCGGCAAGCAGGCCCACGGCCAGCACAGGCAGGAGGATGGAGGTGGAAATCAGCTTCATGTGTTTCGAATCCCAGGCTTTCGCCCTTGTTGTCTCAGGCTCAGAGTACGCCGGCCTGTTGCATGGCGCGGCGCAGCGGCTCGCGGGCGGCCTCGGACAGCCAAGTCAGGGGCAGGCGGATACCGGTATCCATCCTGCCCATTTCGGCCAGCGCCCATTTTACCGGAATGGGGCTGGCCTCGATGAATAATTCCTTGTGCAGCCCGCGCAGCCCGGCGTCGATACGCTCGGCCTCGGCGCGGTTGCCGGCCAGGGCCGCAATGCACAGCTCATGCATGGCCCTCGGCGCCACGTTGTTGGTCACCGAGATCACACCGTTGGCGCCGCTCAGCATGGCCTCGCAGCCGGTGGCGTCGTCGCCGCTGTAGATGGCGAAGTCCGGACCGCACAGCTCGCGGATGCGGGTGATGCGGGTCAGGTCGCCGGTGGCTTCCTTGATGCCGACGATATTCGGCACCTTGGCGAGGCGCGCAACGGTCTCGGGCAGCATGTCGCAGGCGGTGCGGCCCGGCACGTTGTAGAGGATCTGCGGGATGTCCACCGCCTCGGCGATGGCCTTGTGGTGCAGATACAGACCTTCCTGGGTCGGCTTGTTGTAATACGGGGTCACCAGCAGGCAGGCGTCGGCGCCGGCGTCCTTGGCGCAGCGGGTCAGCATGATTGCCTCGGTGGTGGAATTGGCGCCGGTACCGGCGATCACCGGGATCCGACCGGCAACCATCTCCACTACCTGACGGATGACGCGACAGTGCTCCTCCTCGTCGAGGGTGGCGGATTCGCCGGTGGTGCCGACGGCCACGATGCCATCGGTCCCCTCGGCGATATGCCACTCGACCAGGGTCCGCAGCGCCGTCTCGTCGATGGCGCCGTCCGGCTTCATGGGGGTGACAAGCGCCACCAGACTGCCCTGAATCATCCACTAACTCCCCGTCAATTAGGCGACCGATTGTATGGGGCGGCTTTTTCAGTGACAAGGCGCCATACGCCTGCCCCCCGCCGGATCACCCCGCCTGCCGACGGAAGCCGGCCCCTGCAGCCGGCCCGGCCGGTCGCGGCCGGGCTAATGGCGGTATCAACACGGCCTGTTTGAGCCCCCTGCCCGGGCGCGGTGAAATCAGCGGATTACCCCCGCCAGGAGAGTTATCATGGCCGACGAGCCCAGGCCGGTGCGCGAGATCCGCATCAATCCCGTGGTACCCACCGAGTCGGTGCTGGTGGCCACCGCCCGCGGCATGCGACCGCGCAAGGCTGAGGAGACGTTGCAGCGTGACACCCGCAGCCATGTGGAGACCTGCCCTTTCTGCCGCGGCAACGAGGACAGGACCCCGCCGGCCATCCGCACCGTGCCAGAGGGTCCCGAATGGGCCATCCGCATCGTGCCCAATCTGTACCCGGTGCTGGGCGACGACCAGCCGCGCACCGCGCTGAATTTCGGCCTGCAGCAGGTCATCGACGGCTACGGCCGCCATGAGGTGATCATCGACCACCCCAGCCACGGCATCGCCCTGCACGAGATGTCCGAGGACCACCTGGCGCTGCTGTTCAGCACCTACCGCGACCGCATGGCCGAGTTGTACGCCGCTGACGAGCGGCTGCGCTACGTGCTGGTGTTCAAGAACTTCGGCCCGGCAGCGGGCGCCAGCATCCCGCACAGCCACAGCCAGATCATCGCCACTCCGGTAGTGCCGGAAAACGTGCAGAACGAGGTCAGCCACGCCAAGGCCCATCACGCCAAGACCGGGCAGTGCATCTTCTGCTCGCTGATCGACGAGGCGCTGACCTTCGAGGCCACTATCTACGACCGCGAGTCCGGCGCGGTGCGGCGCAAGATCTCGGTGGGCCAGTACGTGGTGGAGCGCGGCGAGCACTTCGTCGCCATCAAGCCCTTCGCCAGCCGCTTCGAGTGGGAACTGCACATCCTGCCGCTGCAGCACCAGGCGGATTTCATGACCGAGAGCGATGCGCGCCTGGCCGACTTCGCCCGGGTGCTGCGCCGCACCATGGCCCGCCTGGACCAGGTGATCGGCGGCGCCCAGTTCAACTTCTTCCTGCATACCGCACCACACGGGCCCGAGGCCGGCGACCTGGCCGCCAGCTACCACTGGCACCTGGAGATCTGCCCGCGCACCTCCATCCCCACCGGCTTCGAGCTGGGTTCCGGGCTGTTCGTCAGCACCATCAGCCCGGAGGATGCGGCGGCCCAATTGCGCGCCGTGCAGCTGCCCGACGACTGAGCCTGCCGCAGGGGAGACAAGTCCGCGCCGGCGGCGCTACACTGGCCGAAACCCGCCACCGAGCCGCACCCCCCTTCCCCGATGCCTGCTAAAAACAACCACCTCGTCATCTCCGCCCTGGGCCAGGATCGCCCCGGGATCGTGGACAAACTGTCCAAGACCATCCTCGACAACGACTGCAGCATCGCCGACAGCCGCATGACGGTGCTCGGCGGCACCTTCGCCATCCTGCTGATGGTCGAGGGCCCCTGGGACAAGGTGGCGCGTCTGGGCGACCAGTTGCAGGAGCTGCAAAAGGTCCTGGGGCTGACCATCATCAGCCAGCGCACCGAGCCGCGTAAGCCGTCCGGCAACCTGCTGCCCTACGGCGTGGACGTGGTGTCGCTGGACCACCCGGGCATCGTGCACAATCTGGCCAGCTTCTTCTCCGAGCGCGGCATCAACATCGAGGACATGAGCACCGCCTGCTACGCGGCCGCCCACACCGGCGCCCCCATGTACTCGGTGCACATCAGCGTGGGCATCCCCGGCAATCTGCACATCGCGGCACTGCGCGAGGACTTCATGGATTTCTGCGACTCCATGAATCTGGACGCGGTGCTCGAACCGATCAAAGGCTGACATTCAACAACGAGGTAAATCGATGGCACAGGCTGCCCTGGGCAAGAAGGTTCCGGATATCCAACTGCAGCTGACCGGCGATCAGCAGGTCAAATTGTCAGACTACCACGGCGCCCCGCTGGTGCTGTATTTCTACCCCAAGGCCAGCACCCCGGGCTGCACCCAGGAAGGGCTGGACTTCAAAGAGGCCATCACCAAGTTCCGCCGTCAGAAGGCGGTGATCCTCGGCGCCTCCCGCGACAAGCTGCAGGCCCAGACCAACTTCAAGACCAAGCAGGGCTTTCCCTTCGAGCTGGCCTGCGATCCGGACGAGAAGCTGTGCGAGCTGTTCGACGTCATCAAGATGAAGAACATGTACGGCAAGCAGGTGCGCGGCATCGAACGCAGCACCTTCCTGATCGACGCCGACGGCAAGCTGGTACGGGAGTGGCGCAAGGTGAAGGTCAAGGGACACGTCGACGAAGTGCTGGAGGCCGTCAAGGCCCTCAACAAGGGGGCCTGAACATGACGCCAAAACGCGCACCCGAAGGCAAGCGCCTGTTCGTGCTGGACACCAACGTGCTGATGCACGACCCCACCTGCCTGTTCCGCTTCCAGGAACACGACCTGTTCCTGCCGATGGTGGTGCTGGAGGAACTGGACAAGGGCAAGAAAGGCATGTCCGAGGTGGCACGCAACGTGCGCCAGGTCAGCCGCTTCCTCGATGAGATGATGGAGGACGCCAGCCAGGATGAGATAAACGCCGGCCTGTCGATCCCCGGCTACGGCCAGATCGGCGACAGCAACGACCACGGCCGGCTGTTCTTCCAGACCCGTCACCTGCCCTACAAGCTGCCGGACACCCTGCCCGGCCAGAGCCCGGACAACACCATTCTGGCCACCGCCCTGGCACTGCGCGACGAATACGCCGACCGTGACGTCACCCTGGTATCCAAGGACATCAACCTGCGCATCAAGGCCGCGGTGGTGGGCGTGGTGGCGGAGGATTACCACAACGACCAGGTGCTGGACGACGTCAGCCTGCTGTACAGCGGCCAGGCGCAGCTGCCCGCCGACTTCTGGGAGCAGCACAGCAAGGACATGGACTCCTGGCAGGATGCCGGCCGCACCTTCTACCGCGTATCCGGCCCCGACACCGCCGACTGGTATCCCAACCAGTGCCTGTACATGGAGGGCGACAATGGCTTCGAGGCCATGGTGCAGCGCCGCGAGGATAACGGCGACGCCATCATCGAGCTGGTCAACGATTACCGCGGCAGCCGCCATGCGGTGTGGGGCATCGCCGCCCGCAACCGCGAGCAGAACTTCGCGCTGAACATGCTGATGGATCCCGAGGTGGACTTCGTCACCCTGCTCGGCACCGCCGGCACCGGCAAGACCCTGCTGGCGCTGGCCGCCGGCCTGTCGCAGGTGCTCGACCACAACCGCTACCGCGAGATCGTCATGACCCGGGTGACGGTGCCGGTGGGCGAGGACATCGGCTTCCTGCCGGGCACCGAAGAGGAAAAGATGACACCCTGGATGGGCGCCCTGATGGACAATCTGGAGGTGCTCACCCAGAGCGAGGGCGGCGAATGGGGCCGTGCCGCCACCGACGACCTGCTGCGTTCGCGCATCCGCATCCACTCGCTGAACTTCATGCGCGGCCGCACCTTCCTGAACAAGTACATCATCCTTGACGAGGCGCAGAACCTCACCGCCAAGCAGATGAAGACCCTGATCACCCGCGCCGGCCCCGGCACCAAGATCGTCTGCCTGGGCAACGTCGCGCAGATCGACACGCCCTACCTGACCGAGACCACCTCGGGCCTGACCTACGTGGTGGATCGCTTCAAGGAATGGCCGCACTCGGGCCACATCACCCTGCTGCGCGGCGAGCGCTCGCGGCTGGCTGACTTCGCCTCCGACATCCTCTGAACGACCGGCTCAGCCCAGCGTCGCCTGCAAGGCGGTGCTGGCCTGGGCGAAGTCGTCCTGCATCTTGCTGTAGGCGCGACGGGCGGTGGCTGCATCGCCGCGGCGTGCCGCCTGCTCCAGGCTGGCGGCATGCCGCGACAGGCGCAACGCACCCAGGTTGGCGCTGCTCGACTTGAGCGAATGGGCCGGCGCCACCATGGCGGGCAGGTCGTCGTTGGCGGCGGCCAGCTCCAGTTCCGCCATGAACCCTGGCGCGGTATCCAGATACTGGCGGATCAGCCCCGGCAGTTCTTCGCCCATCAGCTCGCGCAGTTCCGCCAGCTTGGCGCCGTCCAGCGGACCATCATTGCCAGTCGGCGCAGCCGCCGATGTACTCACCGGGGCCTTGACCAGACCATCGAGCACCAAAACGTCGTCGTCTGTGCTGCTGCGCAGCACACTACCGGCATAGCTCAGGTCGCCGCTGCCTGGTCTGCTGCTGCCCTGCCGCCCTATGCGCACCCAGGGCTCCAAGGCTCGGCGCAGGGATGCAAATTCCAATGGTTTGCCCAGGTAGTCGTCCATGCCGGCCTCCAGGCACTTTTCGCGGTCCCCGGTCATCACGTTGGCGGTCATGGCAACGATCGGCAGGTGACGCGGCGTGTCCGCCTGTTGCTCCGCGGCACGGATGCGACGGGTCGCCGCATAGCCGTCCATCAGCGGCATCTGACAATCCATCAGCACCAGATCCACCGACCGGCGATCAAGGATATCCAACGCCTCCTGGCCGTTGCGGGCCACCTCGCTGTCGATGCCCAGCTTGGCTAGCATGCGGCGTGCCACGCTCAGATTGATGGGGTTGTCCTCCACCAGCAGCGCGGTGGCCACCACCTCGCCGCGCACCACCGGGTGCTCGATCACGGCATCGCTGCGCGGCTCGAAGTCCAGCGCCAGGCTGTCGAACAGCGCCTGGGTATCCTCGTCCCGATTCAGGCGACCGCCTTCCACGTCGAACAGACGATGCAGCTGCCGCTGCAGCGCACGGTAGTCGATGGGCGATGTCATGCCGAACACCCCGGGAAACTTATGCAGGTCGCTCAGCACCTGGGTGGATGGCGTAACCGCGGCCACCTTCAGATCGGCCAGTGCCGGTTCGCTGCGCAGCTCGTTGATCAGCGACAGGAATGTCTGACGGGATGCGGACATGGACACCAGCAACAGTTCGTAGGTCCAGCTGCGGCCCAGCTGGGCGCTGGACTTGAGCTTGCTGATCGCCGACAGGGGACTGTCCACCCGCTCCTCCGACATGCCCCAGCCGGCAAGCACCTCGGTGAGTTTTTCCGCTGCCTTTTTATCATCCACCAGGCTGAGCACCCGCAGCCCGGCCAGGTCACGGCGGGCCGGCGGCACGTCGCTGGCGGATTTGCGCATGGGCAGCACGAACCAGAAGGTCGAGCCCTTGCCCAGCTGCGATTTGACGCCGATACGCCCACCCATCAGCTCCACCAGACGCTTGCAGATCACCAGCCCCAGGCCGGTGCCGCCATGCTTGCGGGTGGTGGACGCGTCCGCCTGGCTGAAGGCGCGGAACAGACGCCGCTGGGTATCGCGCGACATGCCGGCACCGCTGTCTGTGACGCTGAACACCAGCTCCACTTCCTTGCGGCTGCTGCGACGCTGGTGCACATCGACGCGGATCTCACCCTGCGCGGAGAACTTGATGGCGTTACTGACCAGATTGGACAACACCTGGCGCAGCCGAATGCTGTCGCCCCGCACCCGCCGCGGCACATCCTCGGCCACCTTAAAGGTGAGGCGCAGGCCGCGCTGCTCCGCGCTCTTGCCCATCAGCTCGGTGACCGACTCGATCAGCTCGCGCAACTCGATCTCGATGGACTCCAGCTCCAGCTTGCCCGACTCTGCCTTGGCGAAGTCCAGCACGTCATTGATGATGCGCAGCAGGTGGCGGGATGAGTTGTAGGCGGTATCGAGAAAGTCCTGCTGGGTCTCGTCCAGGCGGGTCTCGCGCAGCATCTCCAGGATCGGCAGGATGCCGTTCAGCGGGGTACGCACCTCGTGGCTCATGGTGGCCAGGAACTCGGTCTTGGCACGATTGGCCACATCGGCCGCGGCGCGCGCCTCCTGCAGTGCCTGCTCCACGTCGCGGCGCTGATCGGACTCGGCCATCAAGCGTTCGCCCTGGTCGTTCATACGCGCCTTGAACTGCGCCAGTTCGCGGCGACTCATGCGCTCGGCCACGGCACGGTGCGAGGCCTGCCGGGTGGTCTGCCCCAGCACCATGCCCAGCGCCAGCAATACCAGGTCAAAACCCAGCACCGGCACCAACCACGTCTGCGCCATCACCTGGGGGGCAGCTAACAACTGGCTGCCCACCATGACCGCCCAGGTCAGCAGCAGGCCCGGCAGCCAGTAGGCCATACCCGCCAGCAGCATGGCCGACGCCAACGCCGTCCCCGCCAGCAACAGGGCGCTGCGCTCGTCCCAGGGCAGGCCCAGAGCGGCGCCGAAGGCCAGCCCCCACAGGCACAGGGTGGTGGCGCCCCAGCCGCTGGCCAGCCAACGCCAGCTCCCCACCCGGAAGGGACTGATGATGTGACGCCGCGCCAGCCACCAGCCAGCCATCCCCGCCAATCCGCAGACGATGGCCGCCGGCAGCCACCACCGGCCCGGGGGCCGGGTCAGGTCCAGCGGTGCATTCAGCAACAGCCAACTCAGGCCCAGCATCAGCAGACTGAGCAGCCCGCCCAAGCCCGCTGCACGGTACTGACCCTGCACCTGCTCAGCGGCCTCCAGGCGCCGCACGCCGTTACCGGTGGGATCTTCCCAGGTGCGGGCATCAGGGTCGGCCAGCAGCCGGCGGCCGTCGAATTGCATGCTGGGCAGTCCATCCTGAACCGCCTCCACTGCATGGCTAGTGGATATCTTTTCCATGAAATCAGAACCCTGTGTTGTTTCCCTGGCGCTTGCAGCACCTTATGATAGGGCGTTGGTAATGTTCCACATTGCGTCGCTGCAGGCAAAAAACAGCGAACCATAAATAGCGACGGACGATCTGGCCAAGGGATGCCCCGCCAGTAGAGGACTGGGGAATCAAATGGAAGAGCAAGAGTCATTTTTCACCCGTCTCGACGGCCGCATCGCCGCCATCGAAGAGGCCTGGGTCCGCCTTAAGGCCGGCTGGGATGGCGAACGTCTGCAAGCGCTGTATCAGCGCGTCTGTGAAATCAGCGAAGGCAGCAACGATCTGTCGCTGTTCCAGCTGAACGAGGGAGCCTTCTCGCTGGAGGTCTATCTCAGTTCCTTCGTGGACACCCCCAAGACACCCAGCAACGAGCAGATCGCCGAAATCGACGGACTGGTGCGCAGCCTGCAGAACGCCGCCGGCGAGATGCCCGCCCAGGGCGAGTCCGACCAGCCAGCACCCACGCGCAACTGTACCCCAAGCTTCTACGCGCTGATCTCCGATACCGGCCCCGCCGCCAAACTGTTGGAGATGATTCGAGAACACGGCTGCGAGGTCACCGGCTTTGCCGATGTGGATGCCCTGCTGGAGGCAATGAATGTCGAGTTGCCGGCCCTGATACTCACCGACACCGACCAGCTCAACCATCTACCGCCGCTGTCCGCTGAACTGCATCGCCTGAGCGCCCAGGAGGCGCTGGACGTCCCACTGGTATTCGTCAGCGACTACAACCTGCTGTCTGTACGGGTGGCCGCCATGCGCGCCGGCGCCAGCGCCTATTTCGTCAGCCCGCTGGATCACCAGGCCGTCGCCGACCAACTGGCCCATCTGGTAGCCGCCAAGCCGGAAGCCCCCTTCCGCGTCACCGTGGTTGAAGACGACCCCGCTCAGGCGGAGTTTGCCGGCGCCGTTTTGCGACGTGCCGGAATGGAGGTGGACCTGGTCACCGAGCCGCTGGCCGTGGTGGAAGCCCTGCAGCAGTACCAGCCGGACCTGATCCTGATGGACATCTACATGCCCGAGGTGAACGGCCTGGAGTTGACCCGCATTATTCGCGACTTCAACGAATTCGTCACCACTCCTATCGTGTTCCTTTCCGGCGAGCGTGACACCAACAAGCAGATGGATGCGCTGAGCTTTGGCGGCGACGATTTCATCGCCAAGCCCATCGAGCCCCGCCGCCTGATCAGCATGGTGACCAACCGCATCCGCCGCTCGCGGCGCCTGCATGCCGCGCTGTCCGGCGAACCCCGAGTGCGGGACCAGGTTACCGGGCTGCTCAGCCGCAACCTGTTTCTGTCCCACGCCGCCGAGGTACTGGACGGGACCGCCAGCGGCCCGGCCCACAGCGCCCTGCTCTATCTCAGGCCTGACAATCTGGACGACCTGCGGACGCAAATCGGCATCGGCGGGCTGGATGTGCTGATCGCCCAGTCCGGCGATCGGCTGAAGCGCCTGCTCGGCCCCCACGACCAGGCCAGTCGCGGCGAAGGGCATGATCTGATGGTATTGCTGCGACGGGACGAGCCGGCCGCGCTGAAGACCGCCGCCGCGGCCCTGCAGGCCGGCCTGACCGGTCAGCCGCATCCCGATGGGTTGGCACCCATTGCCTTCAGCGCTGGCCTGTATCCGCTACAGCGTGCCGAAGAGAACCTGGACTCTGCCATGCGCCTGGCAATACGCGCCTGCGACACGGCAGTGCAGAAAGGCGGTGACCAACTCAGCGAGCTGGCTGAACCGGCCGCGCCGGTAGCCATACCCGCTGAGCCCAGCATTGACAGCGCTCTGCGCAATGCCCTGGCACAAGATGACTTCGAGGTTTATTACCAGCCGCTGCTGAACCTGCAGACCAGCGGCAGCGAGAACTACGAGATCCTGCTGGCGCTGACCGGCTCGGACGGTACCGCCCTGACCTGGCGTAAACTCACCGAGCCCGCACGCCGTGCCGGCGTGCAACGGGATCTGGATCGCTGGGTTTTGAGCCGGGCCCTGGACATCCTCAACGAACGGCGCACCTCCGGCCGCAAGACCCAGATATTCGTGCGTCAGTCACTGGCCACCGCCAGTGACCCCGGACACCCCGAGTGGCTGGCTGAGCAGTTACAACAACGCCAGACCGAAGGCACGGGACTGGTACTCGACTACGCCCTGGCGGACCTGTCACAGGACGTGCAAGCAGCCCACCGCAACCGTGTCGCCCTGGAAGAAATGGGGGTGCAACTGACCATCTCCAGCTTCGTGGCCAAGCCCGCCGCCTACAAGGTACTGCGCTTTCTGAACGCCGACTATGTGCGGGTGGCGCGCAAGCTGTTGAAGGCCGATCGCGAAACCATCAGCAGCCTGATCGCAGAGGCCCATCGCCTGAATGCACGGGTCATCGTCTCCTTCGTGGACGATCCCCGCGCCATCGACCTGCACTGGTCCTCGGGCGCTGATTATCTGCAGGGAAACTTCATCCAGCGGCCGCTGGAAGACATGGACTACGATTTCTCGCAGGTGGTGATGTAGCGCACGCCTAGCCGGCAGCCGTCTCGCTGTTCCCGCTACGTCCCGGCCAGGCCACCAGCACCGCGTTCACCAGGGTCGCCAGCGGGATCGCAAAGAACACCCCCCAGAAGCCCCACAGTCCGCCAAACACCAGGATGGCGACGATGATCGCCACCGGATGCAGGTTCACCACCTCGGAGAACAACAGCGGCACCAGCACGTTGCCATCCAGCGCCTGAATGATCAGATAGGCCACCGACAGGGTGATGAAATCCGTGCCCCAGCCCCACTGGAACCAGGCCACCAGCAGCACCGGGAAGGTCACCACGGTGGCACCGATGTAGGGGATGATCACCGACAGCCCCACCAGCACCGCCAGCAGCATGGCGTACTGCAGCCCCAGCACGCTGAAGGTGGCAAAACTGACCGCCCAGACGATCATGATCTCCCAGAACTTGCCGCGCACGTAATTGGCGATCTGGCGATCCACGTCCGCCCAGACACGCGTCACAAAGCCGCGATCGGTCGGCAGATAGTTGGCGAACCAGCCGATGATGCGGTCACTGTCCTTGAGGAAGAAGAACACCAGCAGGGGCATCAACACCAGGTAGACCAGCACCGTCAGCAGACCCGCCACCGAGGCCAGTGACAACGACACCACCTGCTGCCCGTAACCGGCAATCTCGCGTCGCACCACATCGACGATCTCCTGCGCCTGCTGCGGCGAGAAGATCTCCGGGTAACGCTCCGGCAGGGCCATCAGCAGTCGCTGCCCCTCGGCAATCATATTCGGCAGCTGCTGCACCAGTTGGCTGGTCTGGTAGGACAGTTGCGGCAACAGGCCGAACAACACCAGGGCGACGAAGATCATGAACAGCACGAACACCACGGATACCGCCAATAGGCGGGGCGCTCGACGGCGCTCCAGTAGCCCCACCAGACCTTCCAGCAGGTAGGCGATGACCAGACTGGCCAGCACCGGAGCCAGCATGTGGCCCATGAACACCACCACCACGAAGCCAACCGCCAGCAGAACGGTCAGCAGCATCACCTGGGGATCGGCGAAGGTGCGTTTGAACCAGTCGGTAATCAGTTGCATGGGCAAATGTGAGACCTAGCCTTGGGACTCGTTTTTTTCGAGGGCCTCAAGGTAACCCTGATAGGCGCGGCCGAACAGCCCCTCCAACTCATCGATGACCTCCACGGCCGGACGACCTTGCAGCGTATGCGCCGCCATCAGGCCGGCCGCTTCGTGCAGGATCACCGACTTGTCCAGCATCGGATAGCCCGCCGACAAACGCCGCATGGCCGCCACCACCGACTCATGCTCGGGGCGTGGCGCCACATCCGGCTGCTGTGGAACAACCGGTTCGTCCTGTTCGCTGCCCCGGGTATTTAAGAACTCGGCAAAGGCCAGCAGGCTGGCCTTGTCGCCAGGCCCCAGTGCGCCGAACAGCTTGAGTAAACGCCGCTGCTCGGCGCCCAGTTGCTGGCTAGGCAATTGGGTGGGCGGCAGCATTCAGCGCTCCGCGTCGTGGGCGTGCTCGCGACAGTAGCCGCGGGCGAATTCCAGCAGCTCCTCCATCACCCGCAGGCGGAACTTCTGCTTCTGATGGACAAAGGAAAACGGCCGCTCCAGAGGCGGATCCAGCTCGATAGCCACCAGGGTTGCCAGCTTGAGCTCCTTCTGGATGGTGGCGCGGGACACCACGGAGATGCCCATGCCCGCCTCCACGGCACCCTTCACCGCCTCCGGACTGCCCAATTCCATCACCACATTCAGTCCGGCGTGGTCAGGGCAGGTCTTCTGAATGTATTCCGCGATGACATCGCGGGTGCCCGAGCCTTCCTCACGACAGATGTACGGATAGTCCATCAGTTCGTCCAGCTTGAGCACCTTGGCCTTCGCCTTGGGATGGCCGGGCGGCACGATGGCCACCAGCTGGTCGCGACGACACTCGTCCACCACCAGGTTCTTGTTGCTCACCGGCGCCTCGACCACGCCCAGGTCGATGGTGTTGTTCTCCACCATGGACACGATACCGTCGGTATTGGACACCTTGAGATGGATGCTCACGTCCGGGTACTTGGCCCGGAAATCGCCGAGCAGGGCCGGCAACATGTATTCGGCGATGGTGGTACTGGCCCCGATGGTCAGGGACCCGCTCACCTCGCCGGTCATTTCACGCACCGCGTTCTCCATCTGAGCGTAAAGCTCGAAGATCTTGTCCGCGTACAGATAAACCCGCTCGCCCGCCTCGGTCAGGCTGATGCGGTTATGGGTGCGGTCAAACAACCGCGTATTGAAATACTCCTCCAACTGGCGCACCTGAAAAGTCACCGCCGGCTGGGTCATATGCAGGGATTCTGCAGCCTTGGTGAAGCTCAGGAGCCGAGCGACCGTGTGGAATACTTGTAATCTTCGGTCAGCCATTTCTTATCGCCCCTGTGGGTACATAAAGCCGCCTTATCTTACAGGTGGCGCGCCTTTGGGTGCCAATGGCATTCCTGAAATGTGGCTGACATATGGAAAAACGGGGCAGTTTGGATTACCGTCCAACAGGCTGGCAACGGCCGCATAACATCGCCGGGCATGACTCCACGGCGCATAACGATAATGATCTTCGAGACACCTCAGGAAGGGAGCCCCATGACCCGATCAATTCCCCGCACCGCCCTAAGCGCCGCCTGCACCGCCGCCATAGTCGGCCTGCCCTCGGTAGGTATGGCCTCCGGTTTCGCGGTGCCCGAGATCTCCATTGCCGGCCTGGGTCTGTCCAATGCCCTGGTAGCAAATACCGATGAAGTGGGCGCTATCGCCTACAACCCGGCCATTGCCGCCCTGCAGTCCGGGCACAGCGTGTCCGGCGGTCTGATGCTGGTCGCCCCATCCCTGGAAGTGACCACCGCCACAGGCACCCATCAGAGCCAAGGCGAAGATGTGATCCCCATCCCCATGGGGCAACTCGCCTACCAATGGAACAAGCAGGCAGCCCTCACCCTGGGCATCACTGCTCCTTTCGGCCTGGAAACCGTCTGGGACGCCAGCGCTCCCGGCGTATTTCCCGGCCTGGTGGGTGGCGGACACCCGACCAAAAGCAAGGTGCAGCTGATAGACGTCAATCCGGCGCTCGCCTTCAAACTGAACAATCAGCTCGCCATTGCCATCGGCGCCGACCTCTACTGGGCCAAGGAGGTGGTGTTCAACGCGGATGTCATCACCAACAACGGCGATGGCACCGGCTGGGGCTGGAATGCCGCGATGGTGTATGACAATGGCCCCTGGAGCGCTGGCGTGGCCTATCACAGTGCGGCCACGGTGGATGTACAAGGCGACGCCTTCTTCGTTCCTACCTCTGCGAGTTCGCCAGCCCAGGCAGACCTGCCCGTGCCTTCCCGGCTGCAGGCCGGTGTACGCTATCGCGCCAGCAAACAACTGGCGGTGGAGTTCGATATCACCCGCACCGGCTGGAGCGACTTCGGCGTGCTGGTGATCAACAACAGCCTACCTTCACCACCCGCACCCAGTCCGGTCACCAGTGCCAACAACTGGAAGGACGTCAATGCCTATCGTTTCGGCGCAAGCTATCAATGGAATAGTAAAACGCTGCTACGTGCCGGCTATACCTATGACGAGACACCCCAGCCGCGCGACTACTTCAGCGCGCGCATTCCCGACAACGACCGCCACCTGTTCAGCATCGGCTTGAGCCACGAGATGGGCAATGGCCTGGCAGTGGACGCCGGCTACATGTACGTCATATTCAAGGATTACACCCATGCCGTGGCTGGCGCCGGCCCGGTCCCTGGCGACCCCAACGGCTCCGTAGCGTACAACGGCGACTACGAGTCCAGCGTGCATCTGTTCGGCGTGGGCGTGACCAAGCGCTTCTGAGCCTCACGACATGTCGAGAAAAGGCGGCCATATGGCCGCCTTTTTTATGCGCTCGATACAGCCCGAGCACAAAAAAACGCCGCCCCTTTTGGGGGCGGCGCTTTTTATACTGCATGCACCCTGGTATCAGATGTACAGGCAGATGTCGGACTCGCCGGCAAACTCGAAGAAGACTGCGGCACCACCGTACTCGACACCGTCTACGAACTCGGCGGTGTCCATATCGAACAGGTCGACAGTCATCTGGCAGGCAATCAGCTTGACGTCCGCCTCGACGCACAGGTCGCGCAGCTCCTCAATGCTGGCAACGCCCTTGGATGCCATCTTCTTCTTCATCATGGAGGTCATCATGGCCTCCATACCCGGCAGCGCGGTTAGCAGCACCGGGAACCACTTGTCCATACCCATGGGCATGGGCATGCCGGGGTTACCCAGCGGCGTCACTTTCAGGCCGAGCTTCTTACGCAGCAGCTGCAGACCGTAGAAGGTGAAGAAGATCTGGGTTTCGTAGCCCAGAGCAGCGGCCGTGGACGCCAGAATGAAGGGCGGGTAAGCCCAATCCAGCGAGCCCTTGGTCGCGATGATCGCCAATTTTTTTGCTTCCATTTTTGCCTCTCGTCCCCGTGATGTTTGGAAGGTTTATATCGTTATTTTTATTAAACCCTAAGGCCTGCTGATCAGGACTTCTTGATCAGGAAGTGGAACTTGCCACCTTCTTCTTTGGATTCCATCAGCTCGTTGCCGGTCTGCTTGGAAAAGGCCTCGAAGTCTTTCACGGAACCCGGGTCGGTAGCGATGATATGCAGCACCTTGCCAGTATCCAGACCAGCCAGCGCCTTCTTGGCACGCAGGATGGGCAGCGGGCAGTTCAGACCGCTTGCGTCGAGTTCGTCATCAAAGTTCGCCATTTGCAACCTCCGGTTCAGTGCAATGTATTGGGTGGGTCTATAAAACAGGCGTTTCCTTATATTAAAACTCTCTAAGGAACGCAAGCAGCAACCGGCCGGCGCAAGGCCGGCCGGTCAGGTATCAGGCTGTTTGGGGAAGGCCGATCTCGAAGCCCTGTGACGCCCAGTCAATGATGCCGCCACGCAGGTTGATCACGTTGTCCACGCCTTGCTGCGCCAGGTAGGCACAGGCCTGGTATGAACGGGCGCCGCTGCGGCAATACAGGATCACATCGCGATCCCGCGGCAGGTCGGCCATCTTCAGGGGAATCAGGTGCATGGGCAGGTGCTGGGACTTGGGCAGAATGCCCTGCATCAGTTCAGCATCACCACGGATATCCAGGATCTCCACAGGCTCGCCTGCGTCGATACGGGCCTTGAGTTCGGCAGAAGCAATTTCACGAACCAGCATCATGACCTCGCGGATGGAGTTATCGATTTGGAAACTATATTAACTTTTAATAATATAGTCAATCTCGTTTGACAGCTCAGAGCCCCAAAGGGGATCATAAGTGGTTATGTTCACAGGCTTTTTCCGTTAACCCACGGACCCGGTCACAGCCGGTCCCCCGACCCCGCCAGCGCAGCATCGCCCATGGATCACTTACCGATTTTTCTCGACGTCCGCGGCCGCCCGGCCCTGGTGATCGGCGGCGGCGAGATTGCCACCCGCAAGGTCAACCTGTTGCTGCGCACCGGCGCCAAGGTTCGCCTGATCGCGCCTCGACTGTCCACTGAACTGCAGTCGCTGAGCGATGATCCGCGTATCGAGCATGCCCCGCGCGGCTACCAGCATGGTGATATCACTGGCGACCTGGTGCTGGTGGTCGCGGCCACCGACGATCACGACGTGAACCAGGCGGTGGCCGTCGCTGCCAAGGCGCTGAACCTGCCGGTCAACGTGATCGACGACCCGGACGCCAGCAGCTTCATCGTGCCCTCCATCATCGACCGCTCGCCGGTGGTCGCCGCGGTGTCCACCGGCGGCGCCTCGCCGGTGCTGGCACGGCTGATCCGCGCCCGCCTGGAAAGCCTGATCCCGGCCGGCTATGGCCGCCTGGCCGAACTGGCCGGCAAGTTCCGCGACAAGGTCAAGCAGACCTTCGCCAACCCCAAGGACCGCCGCCTGTTCTGGGATCGGGTGCTGCAGGGCGGCGTGGCCGAGCGGGTGTTCTCCGGCCACATGGCCGAGGCCGAGGCGGTGATGGAGAAGGAACTGGCCAGCACCGACCCGTCCACCCAGATGGGCGAGGTCTACCTGGTCGGAGCCGGCCCCGGCGACCCCGACCTGCTCACCTTCCGCGCGTTGCGCCTGATGCAACAGGCCGACGTGGTGGTCTACGACCGCCTGGTGGCCAAGCCGATCCTGGAGATGACCCGCTACGACGCCGAGCGCATCTATGTGGGCAAGGAGCGCGCCAACCACGCCATGCGCCAGGAAGAGATCAACAAGCTGCTCGCACGCCTTGCCAAGGAAGGTAAGCGCGTGGTGCGCCTGAAGGGCGGCGACCCGTTCATCTTCGGCCGCGGCGGTGAGGAGATCGACACCCTGGCCGCCGAAGGCGTGCCCTTCCAGGTGGTACCCGCCGTAACGGCCGCCGCCGGCTGTGCGGCCTACTCGGGCATCCCGCTGACCCATCGCGACTATGCCCAGTCGGTGACCTTTGTCACCGGTCACCTGAAAGACGACAGCATGAACCTGAACTGGGTGCAGCTCGCCCAGCCGGCCCAGACCGTGGTGTTCTACATGGGCCTGAAGGGCCTGCCGGTGATCGCCCGCGAATTGATCGCCCACGGCCGCGCCCCCAGCACCCCGGTGGCGCTGGTGCAGCAAGGCACCACCCAGCAGCAACGGGTGTTCATCGGCCAGCTGGACAACATCGCCGCGATCGCCGAGCGGGAGCAACCCAAGCCGCCCACCCTGATCATCGTCGGCGAGGTAGTGGATCTGCACCACAAGCTGGCCTGGTTCAAGGCGCCGGCGCATTCCGAGCAGGGCGCCACCACGCCGATCACCGCAGGCTCCGGCGAACTGGATGGCTGACGTCGCCGGCGACCGCAACACCGCAAACAAAGACGGCGCCTGATGGCGCCGTCTTTGTTTGCATGCCGTACCGGGTTCAGTCCGGCTCCACCCAATCCGCCGGCTTCATCTGCTCAGGCCGCAGCTTGGCGGTGAAGTACTCGTCGGCATAGTCCAGGTCGACGTCGTTGCCGTCCTTGTCCACCATCGGCTGGTCGTAATCTTTCCAGCCACGCATGCCGGTCTTGAGCGAGCATACCTGCTCGTAGCCGAGCACATGCAGCGAGTATGCGGCCATCAGGCTGCGATAGCCGGAACGGCACACCACCACCACTTGACGATCGCGGGCCTTCACCAGTTCAGGCTCGGTCTCCTCGTAGTCCCACTCACAGGCGGATTCCAGGATGCCGCGCGGCACGTGCAGCGCCCCCTTGATGTGCATGGCCTCAAACTCGTCGGTCTCGCGCACGTCCAGCACCAACAGGTTCGGGTCGTCCGCCAACTTCTCTTCCAGGTCCCAAGGCATGATCTCGCAGATATCCTTGAGGGTGTCCTGCAGCAGGTCGATGAAGTGCTTCATGGCGTGTCTCGCTTGAATACGCTGTAGTGAAAATTTAAAGCTGCGCAGCTCAGTCCTGCACGATCCGCTGGCAGATGTTCTGCTCCACCGCGATCACCGCAGCCTCGACGCGCGAATGCACATCCAGCTTGCGCAGGATGGCCTTGACGTGGAGCTTGACGGTGCCGTCGGATATGCCCAGCTCCTTGGCGATCACCTTGTTGCTCTGCCCCGCCGCCAGGTGGCAGAGGATCTCCCGTTCGCGCGGGGTCAGCTCGGCGATGGTCTTGGGCACTACCTCGGCAGGCTCGCCCTTCACCGCCCGCGCCAGCACCGCGGTCAGTTCCGGCGCCACCACGGTCTGGCCCTCGACGATGCGGTGCAGCGCATCAATCAGCTCATCCGGCTCCATGTCCTTGAGCAGGTATCCCTGGGCACCGGACTGCAGCGAGTTGATCACGTCGCTCTCGTCGCGGCTGGTGGTCAGCATGACGATGGGCATGGCCTGGCCGCGCTGGCGCAGCTCGCGCAGCACCTCGATGCCGGTCATCTGCGGCATGCGCATATCCAACAACACCACGTCAGGCTTCAACTCATCGACCTTGCGGATACCTTCCTTGCAGTCACCCAGGGCGGCAGCGACCTTGATTTCGCGGCGTTCGAGCAGCTCGGACAGGCCGATGCGGAACAGGGCATGGTCATCGATCAGCAGGATATTCATTTGGGGGCTTCTATTAATTCTGGACGCAGCAGATCGAACATCGAAATGCGATTCATCAAGGCGGTAAGCGAACGTAATGCCCCAGGATACCTTCTCTCGCGCATGCGCGATTCAGCTTGTAGCCAGCTATTGCGAACGACTGCATGGATGCAGGAGGTAGAGTAACGCAGGACGCAGTTACCGAGATTCGCAACGCAGAGGAAACGGATTTCGAGTTCAAGATGCGTGTTCATGAATTGATCGAAGCCCCCGTTACACGATCCAACGTTTTTCCAGGTCATGGTGGCGGGATGCCGGCTTGTAGGTCAGCTCCACCCGGGTGCCCTCGCCCGGCTCACTCTCGATGCGCAGTTCGCCGCCCAGGCGACGGGCACGCTCGTCCATGATGGACAGGCCGATGTGCTCGCCCGGCTGGCCCTTGCGTGATGCCTGCTCGAAGCCGACGCCGTCGTCCTCCACCAGCAGGGCATAGGTTCCCTGCTGGCGGCAGGACAACAGCACGCGCACGGTCTGCGCCTGGGCATGCTTGCGGATGTTGGCCAGCGACTCCTGCACGATACGCAGGATCTGCATCTCTTCCGAGGCATTCAGGTTCACCTGGCGGCAGTCGCACTGGAAGAAGCTGTGGATGCCGGTCTCCTGGCCGAAGCGCTGCACCAGCTTCTCCAGCGCCGGCACCATGCCGCGCTGATCCACCGGGGCACGGAAGCTGTTGAGCAGCTCGCGCAACTCGGTATGTGCCTCGTCGATGCCGTTGCGGATCCGCTGCACGTCCTCACGGGCACGCTCGGAGGCATCGCTGCTGGCCAGCGAATCGCTGAGCATGCGGATCTGGAAACGCAGGCTGGCCAGGGTCTGGGCCAGCGAGTCGTGCAGTTCGTGGGAAAGCGCATTGCGCTCCTCGACGATGGACAACCGCCGCGCCTCGTTGTCGGACTGCTGCTTGGCCACCGCCATGCCGAGGTGGGAACCGATGGTCTCCAGCAGCTGCATGATGTCCTCGCGACCGGAGATACCCGGCTTGCGCACGAACACGTGATACAGGCCCAGCACGTCGCCGTGATATTCCAGCGGCACCGACACCAGCTCGATCTCGTCGCTGTCGAACATCTGCCGACCCAGTTTCTTGGCGCAGTGCTTGGCGTGGTTGACGCACATGATGTCGCCGGGGGACAGGGCGATGCCGCACAGGCACAGCTGCAGCGGCAGCATCTGGTCCTCGCGCAGCACGCTGTTGTCCAGGCCGATGGATCCGACCAGGCGCATCTTGCCGTCCGGCATCACCAGCCGCACCGTGGCCGCCATGCCGTTGACCATCTCCTTGAGCACCCGCATGAAGCGGATCAGCAGCTCGTCCAGGTCCTGCGCCTGGTTCACGCTGGCGGCCACGTCGTAGAGGATCTTCAGCGACGCGGTCTTCTGCGCCAGCCGCGTGGTGTGACGCGCCACCCGGCTGTCCATATCCTCATAGAGGTCGGACAGCTCCTCGTTGAGACTGTCCACGTCCCGCACCAGGTCGGTCAGCACGCCGGTGTCGGGCAGGGTCAGGTTAGCCCCAGGGTCGCCCTGGCAGATCCTGCCCACCGAGGTCTCCAGCGCCACCAGCGGCCGCAGCAGCTGGCTGCGCAGGCGCAGCGCGCTGATCACCAGGGTGATGATGGCGACGATCACCGACACCGCCAGCAGGCGGGTGGGTACCATGCGGTCCAGACCGGTATCCAGCAGCAGCGCCGCCACCAGCGCCACCAGCAGGCTGAAGGCCAGGATCCCCAGCGGCGCCAGCAGCCGCGCCGCCGTCAGCAGACGCAGGACGCTGTCGCCGCCGGCCGGCTGGGCCGAACGGAAGCCGGCAGGGCGGTTGGCGGCAGTGGGGTTGCTGTTATCGCTGGCGGTGGCCATCTGGGCGGGCATCAAGATCGTGTAGAAACCGGACCGGCAAGCTTATCAGAGCGGGCCCTCAGACGCCCCTGACAGTACCGTGTCCACTGCCGCCAGCCGTTGTACCCGAAGCGCCTCACCCAGTGCCGCACCGGCCAGGCCCTCGGCCTGCAGGACGCGGGCGTCGACCGCAGCGGCGGCCTGGCGGGCCTGCTCGACGCGCCCCGGCAGATCGCCAGCCACATCCGGCACGCAAACCGCGCAGGCAGCCAGCAGCTCGGCAAAGCTGTCCGGCTGCTGCAGCGCACGTCCCTGTTCCAGGAAGCTCAGCCAGTCCTCGGCAGACCCCGCGGGCAGCCGCAGATAGGTCGGGGCCAGCGCATGCAGCAGCCGCGCCGGCTGGGCGAAGGCCTTGTCCACCCGTAGCCGTGTAATCACGGGCTCGATATCACCCGGCACTGCAGCCAGCAGCACCGCCAGGCGCCAGGCCGGCGCCAGCCCGGCGGCAGTGGCCCGCTGCAGGGCGGTGATGGCCGCAGGCGGTGACTTGTCGCCGTGACCGGCGTCATCGGCCAACACTCCGGCCAGTTCCGGCATCAGCACCGCCAAAGCGCCGCAGCGCTGCAACACCTCGAAGAACCGCCACGGCTGCTCCTCGGCGAGCGCGCGGCGCAACTCCCGCCAGACCCGCTCGGGCTTGAGGGCGCGCAGGTCATCGTCGGCGGCCATCTGCTTCATCAGCGCATGGGTGCTGTGGGCGACGTGGAAGCCCCAGCGACCGAGCTTGGCGGCGAAGCGGGCGATCCTCAGCAATCGCACCGGGTCTTCCACGAAGGCCGGGGTGACATGACGCAACAGGCCAGCGTTCAGATCCTCGCGGCCGTTGAAGGGGTCGACCAGGTTGCCATCGGCATCCTCGGCGATGGCGTTGATGGTCAGGTCGCGCCGGGCCAGGTCCTCTTCCAGCCCGACGTCCGGACCGGCCTCGACCGCAAAGCCCTTGTAGCCGGCACCGGTCTTGGTCTCGCGCCGGGCAAGGGCGTATTCCTCGCCGCTGTCCGGGTGCAGAAACACCGGGAAATCGGCGGCAGGATCTGCGCGCCGAAAGCCCTGCGCCAGCAGTTCCTGTTCAGTGGCACCCACCACCACCCAGTCCTGCTCGGTGTAGGGGATGCCCAGCAACCTGTCGCGCACCGCGCCGCCGACCCGGTAGATCCTCATGCGCTGACCTTGTCGTCGTCCGCTTGTTGGGCCTCGCGCTGCTGCAGCTCCCACATCTGCGCGTAACGGCCGCCGGCGGCCAGCAACTCGGCGTGACCGCCCTGCTCGATGATGCGACCGCCATCCAGCACCAGGATACGATCGGCGTGCACCACGGTGGACAGGCGATGGGCAATGACCAGGGTGGTGTGGTTGCTGGCCACCTCGCGCAGCGTCTCCTGGATCGCCTGCTCGGTGTGGCTGTCCAGCGAGCTGGTCGCCTCGTCGAAGATCAGTATGCGCGGCTGCTTGAGGATGGCGCGGGCGATGGCCACGCGCTGCTTCTCGCCGCCGGACAGCTTCAGGCCGCGCTCGCCCACCACCGTCTCCCAGCCGTCCGGCAGGGTCTCGACGAAGGCCTTGATGTGCGCCATGGCCGCCGCCTGCTCGACCTCTTCCCGGGTGGCATCTGGCCGGCCGTAGGCGATGTTGTAATAGATGCTGTCGTTGAACAGCACCGTATCCTGGGGAACGATGCCGATGGCCTGGCGCAGGCTGTCCTGGGTCAGTCCGCGCACATCCTGGCCGTCGATCAGCACCCGGCCGCCGCTGACGTCGTAGAAGCGGTACAGCAATCTGGAAAGCGTCGACTTGCCCGCGCCGCTGTGCCCCACCACCGCCACGGTGTGGCCGGCCGGCACCGTGAAATCCACGTCGAACAGGATCTGCCGCTCCGGCTGGTAGCCGAAGTCCACGTGCTCGAAGCGGATGGCGCCGTCGCTCAGCACCAGCGGGCGGGCGTCCGGCGCGTCCTGCACCTCGGGCTCGCGCTCCAGCAGCTTGAACACCAGGTCCATGTCCGCCAGCGAATACTTGATCTGGCGGTAGACGATGCCGAGAAAGCCCAGCGGGATGAACAGCTGCAGCATGAAGGCGTTGACCAGCACCAGGTCGCCGACGCTCATGCTGCCGGCCGTCACATCGCGGGCCGCCAGGAACATCACCAGGGTGACGCCCAGCGCGATGATGGTGCCCTGGCCGAAGTTGAGCATCGACATCGAGCTCTGGCTACGCACCGCCCAGTGCTCCCAGTCGCTCAGGGTGTTGTCGAAACGGTCCAGCTCCAGCCGTTCGTTGCCGAAGTACTTCACCGTCTCGTAGTTGATCAGGCTGTCGAAGGCCTGGTTGTTGGCCTTGGAATCGAGCTGATTCATGGTGTGGCGGAAGTCCATGCGCCACTCGGTGATGGCGAAGGTGAAGCCCATGTACAGCAGCACGGTCGCGAAGATGGCGATGGTGAAGATGGGGTCGTACTGAGTCAGCAGCACTCCACCCACAAGGCCGAATTCCACCAGCACCGGCAGGATGGAAAAAGCCATGTAGTTGAGGATGGTGCTGACCGAGCGGGTGCCGCGTTCCAGGTCACGGCTGATGGCGCCGGTCTGGCGCTCCAGGTGGAAGCGCAGCGACAAGGCATGCAGGTGCGACAGCACCCGGGTGGACAACCGCCGCATGGCCCGGTAGCGCACCTTGGCGAACACCACGTCGCGCAGCTCGTTGAACAGGCCGGCGCCCAGCTTGAACAGGCCATAGGCCAGCAGCAGGCTGACCGGCAGCACCAGCAGCTGGCCGGGCTGCTTCTCGAAGCTGTCGACGATGCCCTTCAGCGCCAGCGGCACGCCCACGTTGGCGGCCTTGGACAGCACCAGGCAGGCCAGCGCGAACAGCGCCCGGCCGCGGAACTCCCACAGGAAGGGCAGCATCGACTTGAGGTTGTGCCAATCCCTGCGATCCTTGTGGACTTGGGGACCGCTGTCGTGCGGAGAGACCATGATAGAATTCCGGCTTTGTTAAGGGCACTTCTAACAATTCGTGTGTGGACGTCTTGTGCGCATGATTTCCGATAGCTGCGTTGCGGATCTTCGTCATAGCCCTGCTATGACGTGCGCTCCACGCCTTGCTCTCAAAAATCATGCATCTCAATCCGCCTCACCCAGAATCATTTAAGAAGTGCCCTAAATCAGTTACTTCCGAGGATTCGCGCCGGCGAATCTTAACAGACTGGAGCAGAGGTCCCGCATGTCGGATCCATTGAGTAGTTGCAGCGATTCCGAACCGTTCGCCCTGCAGGTGCTGGGCAACAGCATGGAACCGGAATTCCCGGATCAGTGTGTGATCATCGTCGAGCCCTGGCAGTACCCTGCCGAGCACGGCATGTACGTGATGGCCATGGTGGAGGACACCCGCTGGTTCCGTCAGTACCTGAACGACGAGGACGGCGAGCGCCTGGTGGCGTTGAACAAGCTGTACCCGGACATCCCGCTGCAAGGCCTGGAATGGAAGACGGAGGCGGTCATCGTGCAGCGCACTATCAAGCTGGACCAGAAAATCCATGGTCGTCGCCGCGACGTGAAGAAGTTCGACTACTCCAAGCCAGCCTGACATCGTGACCGCCCGGCTGTTCACCCTGCTGCTGATGCTGGTCGCCGGCCCTGTGCTGGCGGCCGACGCACTCGCTGCAACGCCAGCCAAGAAGGCCAAGCCACAGCTGGTCCAGGTGATCGAGGTGCAGGCCGCCGACACCCGCATCAGCAACGAGCGCACCGGCACCCTCGGCTACAACCGCCAGGTACGCATCTACAACCAGGAAGAAGGCCGCATCGCCGCCCTGCCCTGGTACGAGGGCGACCGTGTCGCGGCCGATGCCGAACTGGTGCGCCTGGACGACGCCCTGCTGCAGGCCGAACTGGACCGCGCCAAGGCCCAGGTACGCCAGGCCCAACTGGACCTGCAGCGCATCAGCGACCTGGTGGCCAAGAAGGCCGCCTCCCGCGACGAACTGGCCCGCGCCCGCACCGCCCTGGAGGTGGCCCAAGCCGACGCCAGCCTGCAGCAGACCCGGCTCGGCTACACCCGCATCGCCGCGCCCTTCGATGGCCTGGTCACCGAACGCCTGCTCGAACCCGGCGATGTGGCGCCGCGCCACACCCACCTGCTCACCCTGGCCGACCCCCAATCGCTGGTGATTGAGACCCGGGCGTCCGACCTGCTGCTGCCGCACCTCAGGCGCGACGACCCGGTCAGCGTGCGCATCGACGCCCTGGGTCGCGACGAATACACCGGTCGCATCCTGCGCATCCACCCGCTGATCGACCCGGTCACCCGCCTCGGCGTGGTCGAAGTGCTGCTGGACCCGGTGCCTGCCGGTGCCCGTGCCGGCCAGTTTGCCCGCATCACCCTCACCAGCGCCGCCGTGCCGCGACTGATGGTGCCCTTCACCGCCCTGCGCCGTGATCGAGACGGCGAGTACGTATTCCTGATGCAGTCCGGCAAGGCCCGCCGGGTGGCGGTGCGCTCCGGCCTGCGCCTGTCCGACCGCATCGAACTGCTGTCCGGTGTCGAAGCCGGCCAGCAGGTCATCTATCGCGGCTTCCTGGGGCTGACCGATGGCAAGGCGGTGAAGCCCGTCGCCCCAACCACAGGGCCCTGACCCCATATTCGCCCCAAACCCGGTTGCTGCAGCAACCATCTGACTCAGGTCAGCCCCAAAGCGGCTGGCGCGGCCTATATTTAGTCTTGTGAAAAGATGATGAACCGGAGGCAGCGTGACCGCAGAAACCAATTTTTCGATGCCCAAGGTGTCGCCGGACCGGCCCGACCAGATCTTGGTCGACCCTGACAAGGCCAAGAAACTGGCCAAGCGGCAGATCTTCCCCGATGCAAACTACCCGTACGCGGAGAAGATGGACCGCGACGAGTACGAAGCGCTCAAGCAGGACCTGCAGATCGAACTGCTGAAGATGCAGAACTGGGTCAAGGACACCGGCCAGCGCATCGTCATCCTGTTCGAGGGCCGCGATGCCGCCGGCAAGGGCGGCACCATCAAGCGGGTCATGGAGCATCTCAACCCGCGGGGTGCCCGCGTGGTGGCGCTGGAGAAGCCCTCCAGCGAGGAGATGGGCCAGTGGTACTTCCAGCGCTACATCAAGCACTTCCCCACCAACGGCGAGATGGTGCTGTTCGACCGCTCCTGGTACAACCGCGCCGGCGTGGAACGGGTGATGAAATTCTGCAAGCCTGCCGACTACCTGGAGTTCATGCGCCAGGCGCCGGAGATGGAGCGCATGCTGGTGCGCGACGGCATCATCCTGTTCAAGCTGTGGTTCTCGGTCAGCCGCAACGAGCAGTTCCGCCGCTTCCAGCAGCGCCGCCGCGACCCGCTCAAGCAATGGAAACTTTCGCCCATCGACCTGGCATCACTGGACAAGTGGGAAGACTACACTGAGGCCAAGGAAGCGATGTTCTTCTACACCGACACCGCTGACGCGCCGTGGACCGTGATCAAGTCCGACTGCAAGAAGCGCGCGCGCATCAATGCCATGCGCTTCATCCTCAGCAAGATGAACTACCCCAACAAGAACCATGACGTGGTGGTGCCACCTGACCCGCTGATCGTCGGCTCCGCAGCCAACATCTACGAAGCCGGCGAACATGTGCTGGAACAACCGCTGAAAAAAGAGAAGGACAAGTAGTCATGCAACGCAGTAAACACGCCCAGCAGATCGCAGCCCGTTTCCGTCAACTGGTCGAAAACGGCAACCACAAGCTGGCTGACGAACACTACGAGGAACTGGAGCTGTTGATCGAGGCCGGCATCGACACCGCCCTCGTGGAAAAGCTGGAGGGGATCGCCGACCAGTTGCAGCAGATGGCCAAGAGCGTCCGTCAGGACGCCGACCAGTTTCGCGGCTGACATCCGGCCAGGTGTACGCTCAGCAACAGCACTGTAGCCGACATCCCCATCCCGAGGTCCGGCCATGGCGCCGGGCCTTGCCGTTTACGCCGAACCACGTGAGCAACGGCCGTCGTATCCGCATGGGCCTGGCCCGCAGGAGGGATGCCGCTTATGCCCGTTTTTCTTAGCAAGGTATCGCCCACCCTTGCAGTGCTCTGGCTGACCCTGACCTGCGCGACAGCGCTGGCCGCAGCGGGCGACTACCCGCTGACCATTCAGGCGCTGCAGGATCGCTACGCGGACGAGGTCCAGGCCCACCAGAAATACGGCGCCTATGCCCGTCACGCACTGGACGAGGGCTATCCGAACATCGCCCACCTGTTCCGCGCCCTGGCCACCTCGGAGGCGATGCATGCGCGCAACTTCGCCACCCTGCTGGAAGCGCTGGGACAGACGCCGCAGGCAGCCAAGATCGACTACCCGATCACCACCACCCGCGAGCACCTGCAGCAGGCGACCGAGATCGAGGCCGAGGAGATCGACACCCAGTACCCGGCCATCCTGGAACGCATCCGGGCGGAGGGTCATCAGGCAGCCATCGAGAGCATCACCTGGGCATGGGAGGCTGAAAAGCAGCACCGTGAGCTGATCATCAAGATCCGCGACGCCACCAGCTTCTTCTTCGGCCTGCTGGTGAACCGCATCGAGGGCGACCCCAGCCACTACCACGTGTGCCAGGTGTGCGGCTCCACCCTGGATGAACCGCCCACCGGCCAATGCCCCATCTGTGGCCATCCGCCGGACCGGTACCATGAGGTCCCCTGGGAGCCCGGCGCGTCCAGGGAAGAGGAACCATCATCGATCTTCGGCGAGGACTGACCCGCTAGCGCATGCGCGTCAGCGCGAATACAACTGCTCGAAGTTGTGCGCCGAAAAGCCGTTCATGCGCGCATTGCCTACCAGGATGACGGGAACGCCACGCCCGCCCAGTCGCTTGAAGTCGGCCCTGCCCTTGGCCGAGGTCTCCACGTCGTATTCCTGGAACGGGATGTTCTTGGCCTTGAAATAGTCACCCGCCCGCTTGCATACCCCGCACCAGCTGGCGCTGTACATCACCACCGACTTGCGCCCGGCCGCCTTGGCCTTGGGCCTTTCCGACGGCTGATAGACGATCTGCGGTGACTCGTAGGTGTTGATGCGGATATCCATCTTCTCGGTGGCTGCATCGGCAGGTGGCTTGTCGCCGAAGTGGATGCGGCCAGCGTCATCGGTCCAGCGATAGACGTCGGCTTCGGCGGTAGCGCTAAATGCACAAAGGGTGAGCAGGAGCACGCTCGCCCACGTATGGAATGGCATCTCATTAGCTTGCATCCAGCGTAATGACCTGCGGCCATTGCATCCTACGCTGACAGTTACACACCTCATGGCTTAGCTGCCACGCTCGTAGACATCCCTGAAGACAAGCATTTCAGCAAGGCGCTGCTCCGCACCATCAGGAAAACCGCATCGAGCCGTAAAACTCGTCGCATCCTTGTAAGTCCCGAACAAGCGATCCCACAGTGGAAGGTCGGCATAGTTGCATGCGTGAACATCATACTCATGGTGTACCGAATGCAACTCGGGAGTCTGGATGAAATACCTCAACCAGCGGGGCGTTCTTACATTCGCGTGATAAAAGTACTCCCCCGTGGCGGCAAAAAAGTTGTACCAGAAACTCGCCAGCAGAGAGACTCCCAGCAACGGAAACAAGATCAGTGCCGTCAGGAACGAGTTGGTAAAGATTTCCACGGGGTGCTTGTAGAAGGAGGTCAGGACTTCGATGCGCGATGCCGAGTGATGGATCTGGTGAAACACCAGCCAAAACCCGTTCTGGTGCCGGAGCCGATGCCACCAATAAAACACGAAGGTGCCCACGAACCAGCCAACAAAGCCTTCCAAGACCGGCAGGCTCAGACCGGACAGGTCAAGTAACGAGGCGCCCGAAAACACTTCCAACCAGAGCTGCCCGGTCAACAAGGTAATGCCAAGCTGCATGAAATTGATCAGTAATGCCCGAACGTACCAGCCAGCACTATTGGGCAGCCCCCGACCGGGAGCCACACGCTCCCAAATCAAGAACAGGGATGTACTGATGATCACCAATATGGTGGGTATCGTCATGGATGCGTCCTTTTAGAGTCCCTTCCTTAGGTTGTTCACCGCGTGCGCTGGGAAGAGCGATTGCCAGGCACACCGGCGGGTCTGCTACCGCTCGCCGCTTGCTCCCAAAACGGCGATATCGATGCTGCCCCAATTGCCCCACCCCGGCAACTCGGGGATCATGCAGGATCGATCACGCAACACGCTGAGCGCATGAGACAAATCCACGGTGCCGGTATCGCCGGCTGGTCCATCCGTCATCCCATCGGGGTGATCATGCTCACCCTGGCGGTGTGCGTGCTGGGGGTGTTCGCGCTGGGTTCGCTGAAGATCGACCTGCTGCCGAACATCATCTACCCGGAGGTGCGGGTGCGGGTGATCGACCCTGGTGTGCCGGCGACCATCATGGAGGACGCCATCACCCGCCAGTTGGAGGAACAGCTGGCCATCACCGAGGATGCCGTCCACATCCAGTCAAGCACCCGCGAGGGCGTCAGCTCGGTGGACCTGGCCTTCGAATACGGCAAGGACATCGACATCGCGCTGCGCGATGCCTCTACCCGGCTGGACCGCGCCAAGCGCTTCCTGCCCGACTCCATCGATCCGCCCATCATCTACAAGCGCGATCCGGCACAGCTGCCGGTGGCCGAGTACGTGGTCAGCTCGCCGCTACGCGATCCGGTGGCGCTGCGCAGCTTCGTTGACTACAGCCTGTCCAAGCAGCTGGTGAACCTGCCGGGCGTGGCAGCGGCAGAGGTGGGCGGCGGCCGGCTGCGAGAGGTGCAGGTGGTGGCCGACCAGGAACGCCTCGCCGGCCTGGGGCTGGACGTGCTGGACCTGGCCGAGTTGCTGCGCCGCGAGAACCAGGACGTCGCCGCCGGCCGGCTGCTGATGCCCGGCAGCGAGGTCAGCGGCCGCACCGCCGGTCGTTTCCGCTCCATCGAGGATCTGGCGGCGCTGCCGCTGGGTGCCGGCAGCAGCCCGGAAGGCCTGGCCGGGGTGCACCTGGGCGAGGTGGCGCAGGTGATCGATGGCGCCGAGGACGAACGGCTGCGGGTGCGCATGAACGGTATCCCCGGCATCAAGCTGTCGATCCAGAAGCAGCCGCAGGCCAACACCGTGGCGGTGGTCGACGCGGTGGCCGCCAGGCTGGACGAGCTGCAGTCACAGGGACTGCTGCCGGACGACATCCAGGTCCACAAGGTCGGCGACGAGGCACACTTCATCCGCCAGTCGCTGCGCAACGCGATCGGCGCCGCGCTGTCCGGCGCGGTGCTGGCCATGCTGGTGGTTTACCTGTTCCTGGGCTCGTTGAGCCGCACCCTGATCATCGGCAGCGCCATCCCCATCGCGGTGCTGGTGACGGTGATCCTGATGGCGGTGGGCGGCCTGACCATGAACACCATGACCCTGGGCGGCCTGGCACTGGGCATCGGCATGCTGGTGGATTCGACCATCGTCATGCTGGAGAACATCTACCGCCACCAGAAGGCCGGCGAGGCGCCGGCGGTGGCATCGAGTAACGCCGCTGCCGAGGTGACCTCGGCCATCGTCGCCTCCACCTCCACCAACCTGGCGGCGGTGCTGCCCTTCCTGTTCATCGGCGGCCTGATCGGGCTGCTGTTCCAGGAGCTGATCTTCACCATCTCGGCGGCCATCCTGGCGGCGCTGGTGGTGGCCATCACCCTGGTGCCGGCGCTGGCCGGGCACATCCCGGCGCAGCGCGAGGGCCGTCTGCGCCGCATCGTCAACGCCGGCATGGCACGGCTGCAGCACGGCTATGGCTGGCTGCTGAACCACGTGCTGCGTTTCGGCTGGGCGGTGGCACTGCTGTTCATGGCCGGCCTGATCTTCACCGCCGGCGACCTGCTCAAGCCCATCAAGGACGTGCTGCCCAAGCTGGACGACGGCCGCATCCTGGTACGGCTCACCGCCGACCGCGGCACCGGCGTGCCGCGCATGGACCAGATCACCCGCCGGGTGGAGGCCATCGTCAACGCCCAGCCGGAGGTGAAGACCCTGTTCACCATCGTCGGCGGGCGCATCTTCGGCCGCAGCGAGACCGAGAGCCCCAACGCCTCCAACATGGACATCCAGCTCAAGCCTTTCGCCGAGCGCGGCATCAGCAGCGCGGCTTGGATCAAGCGCGTGCGCAAGGCCATCGACGAGGCGCAGATCCCGGGCCTGAAGGTGCGCATGTCGGTGCGCGGCATCCGCGGCCTGCGCATCAGCCGCGGCGAGGACGAGCTGAGCTTCCGGGTGCGCGGCCCGGAGCTGGAGGTGCTGGACCAGATCGGCTATCAGATCGTCGAACGGCTCCGGGAGCTGCCGGGTCTGAAGAACCTGCAGCACTCCAACGAGGAGGTCACCCAGGAGCTGTCCGTCAACGTCGACCGCGAGCGCGCCGCCCAGCTGGGGCTGGGCGTGGACGACGTGGGCCGCGCGCTGCGCTTCGCCCTGCAGGGCCAGACGGTGACCGACTTCATCACCGAGGACCGCAGTATCGACGTGGTGCTGCGGCTGTCGCGCCACGATATCGCCGCACCCGGCGACCTGGACCGCATCGTGCTGTTCAGCCGCACCACGCCACGGGTGCCGGTGCGCCTGGGCGAGATCGCCCGCATCGAGCTGATTCCGGCACCCGGCGAGATCCGCCGCGAGGCGCAGCAGCGCATCATAGAGGTCAGCGCCGGCCTGGACGAGTTCACCAGCCTGGGCGATGCGGTGCGCCAGGCCCAGGCCGCTCTGGCCGAGCTGGAGGTTCCGGAGGGCTACGACATCTACGAGGCCGGCAACCTTGAGGCGCTGCAGGAAGGCAAGGCGCTGGGCAGCCAGCTGCTCGGCCTGGCGCTGTTCCTGGTGCTGGTGGTGATGGCGGTGCAGTACGAATCGCTGCGCAACCCGCTGATCATCCTGCTCAGCGTGGTGTTCGCGGTGATCGGTGTCAGCCTGGGGCTGCGCTGGACCGGCACCGGCATCTCCATGCCGGTATGGCTGGGGCTGATCATGCTGGCCGGCATCGTGGTGAACAACGCCATCGTGCTGGTCGAATACATCGAGATCGAGCGCAACCGCGGCATGGCAAGGCGCGACGCTATCCTTAACGCCGCACGGCTGCGGCTGCGGCCCATCCTGATGACCACCCTGACCACGGTGGTCGGCATGCTGCCGCTGGCGCTGGCCCTGGGCGAAGGCTCGGAGATGCTGCAGCCACTGGCCATCACCATCGTGTCGGGGCTGCTGTTCTCCACCCTGGTCAGCCTGCTGCTGGTGCCGGTGATGTACCAGTACCTGGCACGGCACTGACGACAGCGCCGGCCCAACCCCATCCCTGCCAATGACGACGTTTTTCTATGCGTCGTCGAGGGCTAGAATGCCCCCATCTCAGACACACCCACCGGGAGTAACGGTAATGTACGGATTCAACGTAACGGTCAGCGGCAGCTTCAACGACGCCATCGACAAGGTCACCGCCGAGCTGGCAAAGGAAGGCTTCGGCGTGCTGACCACCATCGACGTGGCGGCCACCCTGAAGAAGAAGCTGGACGTGGACCGCAAGCCCTACACCATCCTGGGTGCCTGCAACCCGGTGCTGGCCAACCAGGCCATCAACGGCGAGCCGGATATCGGCCTGCTGCTGCCCTGTAACGTGCTGGTGCGCGAAGAGGACGACGGCAGCATCACCGTGGCCTTCATGGACCCGTCCGCGGTGCTGCAGCTGGTGGACAACGATCAGGTGCACGAGCTGGCCGGTCAGGTGCGCGAGAAGCTGATGCGGGTTAAGGAAGCCCTGGCGGCCTGATCGCCAGCTTGGCGCATCGCCATCATACATATAGGGGTCGGAGTCATGGACTCCGACCCCTGTTTTTTAAGCACGCCAGTCGAACGGCGCTGCGCTGAGCCCACCCCCACACCGCACGACTACAGCAGTCCGGCGACCTCGTCCCACAGCAAGGCGTAGGCCTTGGCCGCTGGCGAATGGCGGGCAAAGCTGGGCAGCGGCGCGCGCTGCTCGCCCATCTTCTCCACGTCGCTGGCATAGGGCACGGCAGCCTGCAGCCGGCCCGCGCGCCCATCCAGCGGCCCTGCCATCACCTGCTGATGCATGCGCTTGCGCCGGTCCACCATGGAGAAGAAGGTGTGCACCGGCACCTCCAGCTGATGTCTCTCGACGAAGTCCAGCAGCTGCCCCAGGGTGCGCAGCGACAGGGTGGTGGGGATGGTCGGCACCAGCAGCGCATCGGCGGCGCGGAAGATGTTTTCCGACACCAGCGAGATGCTCGGCGGGCAATCCAGGATCACCAGGTCGTATTGCTCGGACAGCGGCCGCAGCAGTCTTAGCAGCTGCAGGGTGGGCTTCTTGGCCTCGCCCAGCATCAGGTCCATGTTGCGGTAGGAAAAGTCCGCCGGCAGCAGGTCGAGGTTGTCGAAGTCGGTACCCTTGACCACCTCGTCCAGATCGCGCTTGCCCTTGAGCACCTTCTTGCTGCCCTTCACCTTCGGCTTGATGCGGAAGTAGAAACTGGCCGCCGCCTGCGGATCCAGGTCCCACACCAGGGTGCGCAGCCCGGCCGCCGCCGCGTGCCAGGCCAGGTTGACGCTGGTGGCGGTTTTACCCACCCCGCCCTTGATGTTGTACACCGCGAGTATCTTCATGCCTGTTCTCCCGCCGGATGGAACAACGCCCGGCATGTCGCGTGTTGGCCGGCATCGTCAAAGTCAGCGAAGCGGTCGGAAAACGTCGCCCGCGCCTCTCCCTGGCGACGCAACAGATCGCCGATCAGGGTGCCAATAGCCAGCACCACCGGCAGATTGTCCGCAGCCTGCCGCTGCAGGTCCTCGCCGAAGGCACGCAGCTGGTGCGCCTGCACCTCCAGGTCCTGGAATTCACCCAGGTTGTCCAGCAGCCGCTTCAAGTGCTTGATGAGCGGCTTGATGTGCTGCTCGGGATACAGCGAGACGAAGAACTCCAGCAGGTAGCGCAGCTTCTTGCAGCTCTTGCGCAGTTCGTGCAGCTCGGCGGCGGGTGAGGCATTGCCGATCGCCCGCCCCTCCTTCAGCACCCGCTGATAGATACGCCACAGTCGCGCGCTCGCCACCTGCCGTATGGGCAAGGCGGCCTGGCTACCGGGTGCCTGGGCCGCCGCCGGCGGCCCATCCAGATACTGTCGCCACTGCTTGAGCAAGCGGCGGCAATGCGGTGAATCGAGCTTGCGCCTCAGCACCTGCTGGGCGTCCCGTTGATGTGCCTGCAGATAAGGCAGCAGCGGATCCAGGTCACCGCGCAACTCCGCCGGCAGACTGCGTCGGTAGTCGGCAAAGCCAAGGATGAACACATCCAGATCGCGGGTCGGCCCGGTGACCTTGCTCAGCCAGCCAAAGCGCTGCTGGTAGTCGGCCACAATCGCGGCAGGCAACACACCCTTTATCTGGTTCAACGCCGAGCGGGTGCGGCGGGTCGCCACCCGCAGGTCGTGCAGAAACTTCGAATCCAGGTCCGCGCGGGTGCCCGGCACATTGGCCACCAGGGTATCGAGCAGATGGCGGAGGATCTGGCGCACGGCCTCGTCGGCCCGCTGCTGCGGATCGAGTTGCAGGTTCAGCTTGCTGCTGTAGTCGCCGGGCACGCGACCCAGTAAGGCCAGCGCCTGGTCGAAACGGGTCGGGGCGCTGGCCACCAGCGCCAGGTCCTGTTCCAGCACATCGGCCAATTGCCGGGCGGCCTTGGCATACCCCTTCACCGGCACCAGGGTCAGACGCGGCGCCAGATCACCGACCGACCGGCCCTCGCCGTCCCGGCAACGGGCGGTCTCGATCCGCAGTCGTACCACGGTCTTCTGATCGTCGTTCAGCACCCGCAACAGACGGCTCTGGCCTTGCACCTGGGCCAGCGGCAGCAAGGTCCGCATCTCGACCAGCGACGTGATCTGCTCACGCAACCCGCTGGTGGGCAGCTCCGCTGGTCTGCCTGGCACGCGAGTCACCCGGCAACTGGCCATGGTCTGGCCGTTGCGCCGATCCTCCCAGATCATGGCCAGCACCCGGTCGGTCTGCTTGGCCTGCAGCACGCCACCGGCGCGGTACAGACGCCAGTCGAAGGTATCGAGATAGACCCTGCGGACGTCACCGGTCGCTTCGGCCTGGATATTCAGGCGCGCGGCGAGCTGGTCTTCAAGGGATGCGGCGGAGAGTGCGCTCGGCAACAGATAGGATAGGTACGGCAGGTCGGGCATGGGTCCCGGGCGGTCCCTGAGTCAGTGAAACACGCCGGCATTATGTCAGGACTGTTACAGGCATGTGTTACACGGGCTTGCCCATACGCTGCAGCGCGGTACGATTCAGCGCGCATCAAGCACGCAACGAAAACCCACCGAGCCATAGATCGCACTGCCCTGCTCGGGCGGTTTGACGTTGCGGAATGGACTGCACGGGTTGGGCCGGTTTTCGTCCCGGCCTGCAGCGGACGCCGCGAGCGGCGACTACAACACTCAGCCCCACCGCCTTGCCGATGACCTCACAGGGGAGAGACCGGCCGACGCCGCCATGCCATGCAGCAGGACGGCAATTGCCTAGCCGGCCGCCTGCAGCATCAGCCCGGCGATGCCGTCCAGCCCGCCGACGTAAGGCGCGATGCGGATGTTCACGTCAGGATGTTCGTCCTGCTTGATCTTGACGTCGTTGGGGATGTCCTCGGCCACGTGACGGCCGGCGGACAGGAAATACGGCAGCACCACCACCTCATCGGCACCGCGGTTGATGCAGCACTGGATGCCGTCGGGGATGGACGGCGGCGCGAGTTCCAGGAAGGCGCAGTCCACCAGGTCGTAGCTGTCGCCGGCCTGGGCGGTGATGCGCTTGGTCAGTTCACGGATTTCTTCATTGGATGCCTCGCGGCGGCTGCCGTGGGCGACGATCAACAGGGCTTTCATATCGTTCAATCCTTCAGGCTCTTGCTGGCGATCTCGTAGACGTCCTTGGACACGCCGGGCGACCCGGCGAGTCTTTCCAGTGCCGCGCGCATGTGCGCCTGGCGCTGTTCGTCGTAACGGTGCCAGCGGGACAGGTTACGGGTCAGGCGCGAGGCGATCTGGGGATTGAGCGCATCCAGGTCCAGGATGCGGTCGGCCAGAAAATGGTAGCCACTGCCATCGGCCGCATTGAAGCGACGCGGGTTGCCCGCGGCAAAGGCACCGATCAGCGCCCGCACCTTGTTGGGGTTCTTGATGGAGAAGGCCGGATGGCCCATCAGTACGCGGATCTCGTCCAGCACCGTATCGCGGCTGGCAGCCATGGCCTGCACGCTGAACCACTTGTCCATCACCAGCGGATCATGGCGCCAGCGCTGGTCGAAGTCGGCCAGCACCTCGGCACGCTCAGGCAGCACGCTGTCGGCGATCTGCGCCAGTGCAGACATCACGTCGGTCATGTTGTGGCCCGCCTGGTACTGGGCCAGGCAGCGTGATGCGGCATCGGCGCCGCCGGCGGCCATCAGGTAGGACAGGCACAGGTTCTTCAGGCTGCGGCGGCCGATAGCCTCGGGGTCCGTGCGGTACGCGCCCTGCTCCACCAGGGCGTCATAGCGGGCCAGTAGTTGCGCGGAGAAACGCTGGCCGATGGCGGTACGCAAGGCCTCGCGGGCGGCATGAATGCCGTCCACGTCGACCACCGCCATCTGGTCACCCAGATAGCCTTCGGCCGGCAGGGTGAGCACCTCGGCCAGCAGCGCCGGCGCGGTAGCCTGGTCGGCCAGGGCCGTACCGAAGGCCTCCAGGAAACCATCCGGCGCGGCCATCTGGAGGCCGCTGTCACGCGCGGCAACCATAGTCAGGATGACGCGCTGGGCCAGGCTCTGGGCGGCGTCCCAGCGGTTGAAGCCGTCGCTGTCGTGGGCCATGAGGAACATCAGTTCCTCGTCGGTGTAATCGAAGCTCAGCTTGACCGGCGCGGAGAAGCCGCGCAGCAACGACGGCACCGGCGGCTCGGCCACGTCGACGAAGGTGAAGCTTTGCTCACGCCCGGTCAGTTCCAGCACCCGGCTGGTGCCGCTGGCCCTGTCCTCGCCGTCCAGGCACAGCGGCAGGTCGTTGCCCTTGGCATCGAGCAGTCCCATGGCGACCGGGATCAGCAACGGCGGCTTGCCTGTCTGCCCCGGCGTGTCCGGGGTGTGCTGTGCAAAGGTCAGGGTATAGCGCCGGGCCGCGGCGTCGTACTCGGCGTGCACGCTGACCCCAGGTGTGCCGGCATAGTCGTACCAGCGCTTGAACTGGGTCAGGTCGCGTCCGGAGGCATCGGCCATGCACTGCACGAAATCGTCGGTGGTCACTGCCTGGCCGTCATGACGCTCGAAATACAGGTCGGTGGCCTTGCGGAAGGTCTCGGGGCCCAGCAGGTGGGCCTGCATGCGCACCACCTCGGCACCCTTCTCGTACACGGTGACGGTGTAGAAGTTGTTGATCTCGATGTAGCTGTCCGGCCTGACAGGATGCGCCATGGGACTGGCGTCCTCGGCAAACTGGTGGGCGCGCAGCAGGCGCACGTCCTCGATGCGCTTGACGCCGCGCGCGCCCATGTCGGCGGAGAACTCCTGGTCGCGGAACACCGTGAAGCCTTCCTTCAGCGACAGCTGGAACCAGTCACGGCAGGTGATGCGGTTGCCGGTCCAGTTGTGGAAGTACTCGTGGGCGATGACGCCCTCGATGCCCTGGTAGTCGCGGTCGGTGGCGGTGTCCGGGCGGGCCAGCACGTACTTGGCGTTGAAGACGTTGAGGCCCTTGTTCTCCATGGCGCCCATGTTGAAGTCGTTGACCGCGACGATGTTGAACACGTCCAGGTCGTACTCGCGGCCGTAGACCCGCTCGTCCCATTCCATGGACGCCTTCAGCGAGGCCATGGCGTGCTCGCACTTGTCGATATTCTCCGGCTCCACGTAGATACGCAGATCCACACTGCGCCCCGACGGTGTGGTGTGGCTGTCGGCGATGTGCTTCAGGTCACCGGCCACCAGTGCGAACAGGTAAGCCGGCTTGGGGAAGGGGTCGTTCCACTCGGCGTAATGACGCTCGTCCGGCAGATGACCCTGGTCCACCGGGTTGCCGTTGGACAGCAGTACCGGGCAGGCGGCCTGGTCGGCCTCGATGCGGGTGGAGAAACGGGCCATCACGTCCGGGCGATCCAGGAACCAGGTGATCTTGCGGAAACCCTCCGCCTCGCACTGGGTGCAGAACATGCCGCCGGAGCGGTACAGGCCCTCCAGGGCGGTGTTGTTCTCCGGGGCGATCTCCACCTCGGTGTCGAGCACGAACTGGGCCGGCGGGTTAAACAGGGTCAGCGAGACGTCGTCCAGACGGTAGGCGCTGTCGGGCAGTTCACGCTCGTCGATGCGAATCGAGATCGGATTCAGCCCCTCACCGTCCAGACTCAGGCTGTCCGCCACCGGCACATCCGGGTTGCGGCGGATGCCCAGCCGGGCCCGCACCCGGGTGCCCTGCTCGCGCAGTTCGAACACCAGGTCGACGGTATCGATCCAGTAGGCGGGCGGCTGATAGTCCTTCAGGTGGATGGTGCGCGGGCTGGCATCTCTGGCCATGACTGCTCCAAGGGGTGGAAATCCGGGACGGAAGATAGACCGGCATCATAGGGAATTCGCCCCGTCCAACCAAGTGAGCAAACCCCGCGCAACAACGGGTATTGCCGATGCGCTGTGGCGGTGCCGGCGGGCAAATGGGTAGAATTGCAGATGAAGCTTTTCGGAGACAGACATGCCCAAGGTCGTGATGTACACCACCAATATGTGCCCCTACTGCGTGCGGGCCAAGCTGCTGCTCAGTCACAAGGGCGTGCCGGTGGAACAGCTCAATATTCAGAGCGATCCCGCGCTGATGCGCGAGATGCTCGAACGCAGCCAGCGGCGCACCGTGCCGCAGATCTTCATCGACGACTTCCACGTCGGCGGCTACGACGATCTGGCCGCCATGGATTCCCGCGGCGAACTGGACCCGATGCTGGGCCTGAGCAGCGACCCGCATGGCTACGGCGCGGATGCCTCCGAGGACGGCCCCACCTGAATATGTCCGGCAGCGCCGACAAGGCCTCGCCAGCCAGGATGCGCCTGGACAAGTGGCTGTGGGCCGCGCGCTTCTACAAGACCCGGCAGCTGGCCGTTGAGGCCATCAATGGTGGCCATGTCCACCTCAACGGCCAACGCTGCAAGCCCGGTCGCGAGATCCAGCCCGGCAGCAGGCTGCAGATCCACAAAGACGATCTGGACTGGGACATCGTGGTGGCGGTGCTGCCCAAGCAGCGCCGCCCCGCCAGCGAGGCAGCCACCTTCTACAGCGAATCCGAAGAGAGTCAGGCGCTTCGCGCAAGGCGCCAGGAAGAACTGCGCACCGCCCGGCTGGCCGCGCCACTGCACACCCCCAGCAAGCCGACCAAGCGCGACCGACGGCTGATCCACCGCTTCAAGCAGAACTCGGATCAATGAACACGGGCAGCGGTATCTTTATCCAGCATGCCAGGGGCCGCGTTCCCGGACAGCACAGCAATCGCTGCACCCCGGAACCGGCGTAAATAGGCGCGGCTGCATGGATCAGGATGCCTTCCGCCAGACGTACCGTGAGGTCAACGAGCGCTTTTGCGCCTTCGAGAAGGGCGTGCTGACCAACCAGTGCGAGTGCAGCCAGGCGGAGCGTTTCTGCATCGCCGAGCGGGAGGGCGTGCACTGCAACTCGGACATCGGCCAGGAACGCTGCCTGCGACTGCTGGCGCTGCTGCGCGAGCATGCCCGCTTCGCGCTGCGCACCAACACCGAAGACAAGGCGCTGCTGCCCCACGGCAAGGCCATCCGCATCCAGGTGGGTGGCATGCGCGGGCTGCAGGCGGTGCTGGAACCCGACCAGCCGGCGCCGGACAAGATCGACGACATCTATGCCACCATCGCCCGCGCCGAGCAGGTGTTCGGTGATCTGGACAGACTGCCCTTCTCCGAGATCATGCCGCAGATCGCGGCCTACCAGGGCCGCACCCGCTCGCGGCGGCGCCCCAAGCGCTGAGCCGCTGCCAGCTCAGGGCAGGTGCTTGAGGCTGGTGCGAATCTGGCTGTCGGGCAGACCGGCCGCCTTGAGCGCCCCCAGGGCCGTGAGGCCTTCTTCCGGCAACACCGCGTAGCAGTCCCAGCCCGATAGCTCGCCATGGCGCTCGATGATCTGCGCCATCACGCTGTCGAAGCCGCCCTTGCCCAGCGGCGCCATGTCGATGCTGTGGTAATGGAAGTCGTCCAGGGCATCCCGCCAGGCCCGGCAGTAGTTGGACAGGTAGTGACCATCTTCCAGGCCCGACAGCCAGTACAGGTGCATCTGCCGCCCCTCGTCCAGCTGGATGGCGTGATCGATCAGGCTGGCGATGGGGGCAAAACCGCTTTCCCAGGCCAGGAACAGGATCGGGCGGGGAGATTCGTCGTCCAGGGTGAAATCGCCCAGCGGGCCACGAATCACCACCTCGCGGCCCTTCTTCATCCGCTCGAACACCAGGTCGCTGAAGGCGTCATCCGCCCGGCGGCGCACATGGAAGCGCAGGTTCATGCCGTCGCACGGGCAGCCCGCCAGGGGCATGCTGATCGGCTTCATGCCATCCAGGTGCAGCTCGACCGACTGGCCGGCCAGAAACAGCAGGCTGGTGGAACGGGGGGTGCGCACATGCAGCTGCATGACGTCGTCCTGCAACAGCTCCAGCTTCTGGATCTTGGCGCGGATGTGCTGCTCGGGGATCTCCGCGGCACAGCCCGATTCGTGGGTCTCGATCTCCACCATCGAGGCAGGCCGATGGCAGCACATCAGGAAGAAATTGTCCGCCTGCTCGCGGGGGGTGAAGCGGTAATCGTAGTGCTGGATCAGCTCCAGGTCACCGCTGATCAAGCGGGCGCGGCAGGCACCGCAGGAACCGTTGGCACAGTTGTGATCGAGGTTGAGGCCCTCACGCAGGCCGGCGTCCAGCAGGGATTCACGGTTCTGCACCTCGAACACATGCCCGCTGGGCTGCAGCTTGACCTCGTGACCCATTTATCCCCCGTTGCACTGGACCGAGCAGGCAGTCTAGGAAAAAGCCTCCCGCGGGGGCAACCGGATTCAGGCGTGGGGTTCGCGCAGTTTGACCTGGTGCATGTACCAGCCGATCAGGGTGCCCAGGATCATGGATTGCTTTTTGTCGCAGCTCTCCTGCAGCGCCACCAGGCGCTCCGCCATCTCGTCGGACAGCTGCTCATAGCTGAGCAACTGGTCATTCAGCATGGAAACCTCGATCTTGAGGCGCTGCACCTGGGCGGCCAGGTGGTCAGGGTCCCGCCCGAGATCGCCGGGCTGCTTACGCCCGGCGGCCGCCTGGATGCGCTTGACCTTCTCCAGCATGCCGGAATTGTCCGGCGCAGTGTCCGGATACAGCTTGAGCAGTTCGGACATCCGCAGATGCCCTTCGAAGGTAGACAATTCACCGGCCTGGATACGCTGCTGCAGCAGCTTGCGCGGCACGCCAACCATCCGGGCGGCCTGTGACAGACTGAGATCGTGATCCATAACTCCTCCCCATACAGCACGAACTATCTATCCATTTTGGATAGGTACTACCGAGTGTAGTTCACCGAAATCAGCGGCGCGGGAAGGAAATTCTAAAGCGTGGACGTCTCAGCGCGCGCCGGGGTAAAGCTGGGCAATCTCCGCCAACAGCGGCCCCATGACGGGTTCCAGCTTGCGACGCATCAGGCTGCCGATGGCGGTGGAATCGCGGAACACCGGTCGCACCACGCCGTAGCTCAGGCCGGACAGCACGCGCAGGGCCCGCAGCGGCCCGATCAGCTCAGATGCCTGGGCAGCGAGCGCCGTGGCATTGGCGTCCTGCGCCAGCCAGGCATCCGCCTCGGCCAGCAGTTCGTCCAGGGTCAGATCGGCCTTGCCTTCCGGACGGGCGCCGGCAAAGTAGTTGGCCACCACGTCCAGGGCGGTATTGACCACGTCCTGGGTAGAGGGCTTTTTGAACACCTTCAGCACGGTGTCCAGGTAGGCCTGGCCGCCGGCACTCAGGCTGCGGGCCAGCAGGGCGGCCAGGTCATCGCCCGCGGCACTGCGCTGCCGCAGGCAATCCCCATGCTGTTCCCACAGGGGATGGGGCGGCCTTGTCTCGGGAATGGCGTCCGGCAGGGCGATCAGGAAGCCCACGTAGTAGGCGTTCTTGCGCTGGGCCCGCTTCCACAGGTCCTGGCGCTGCGCCTCATCCACCAGACCCGGCTGCAACACCAGGCTGACCGTGACCATCATCTGCTCGGACTCGGTCTCGAAGGCCAGGTGCTCCACCAGGTAGGCGGCCAGCACGGGACCCATTTCGCCTTCCACCACCGCCTGCTTGGTGAGCATGCGGCGGGCGTTTTCGCTGTCCTCCATCGCCCACCAGGCGCGCCGAGCCAGCTCGTCGGTCAGGCCCTTGGCGCAGACGGCGGCGACCACGGCCTCCGGCTCACCGAGCAACAGCAACTGTTCCAGGCTCTCGTCGCGCATCTGACCCATGCGGGTCCAGCGCTGCAGGTAGATCGGATAGCCGCCCGGTGATCCGAGCACGTGGCCGGACAGCAGTTCCTTCACCCGCTTGATGTACTGCTCGTCGCGCCCGGTAGGATTGAGCACCACCTGGGCCTCTCCCTTCGCGGAAAGTCCGTAGACGGTCATGCGCGACTCGTCGATACGTATGGCCTGCGGCTTGCTGGCCAGCAATACGTTCAGACGCAGGGAGTCTTCGGGGGAAAGGTCCATAGGCTGGGAGGACGTCGCGGCGCGAAGGCCGCGCGGTAGATCAGGCGTTGTCCTGGGGCGGGACGTAGTTCGGGTCCTTGGGATTGAGGAACACGAACTGGTGGGCGCCGTCATCCAGCGCCACGAAGTCCATCACCGCCTGATCGAGCAGCGGCACGTATTCCGGTGCGATGACCAGTTGCACGCCCTCGGAGGTGAAACGGATATCGTCCTCTGTGCCTTCATCGAATCCCATCACGTAGTCGATGGAGCCGTCAGGTCGGGTCTGGGCAGCCAGACGCAGGGCCATGCCTTCCGTGCCACTCTGCTGGGCAGCGGCGCGGACCTGTTCGGCTGCTGCCGGAGTCACCTTGAACATAAGCTGTTTGACCTCGTTACCACCCGCCTCATCAGGCGCGGGCTGTCTGCTGTTCTTTACATCGACGTACGTGATCCACAAAGCGCTTCACCCAGTGATTACCCCCGGTGTCCCGCATGTGGGTGTAGCTGGCCAGCAGGTTCTTGTACACGATCCCGTCATGCTGGCCGTCGATGCCATGGCCCCGCTCCACCTGGTATGCAAAGCGCACACCATCGGCCAGGTTTTCCAGGCCGGAATAATGGAACTCGTGGGCAGAAATCCTTGCCGGACCGGACGCCTTGTCCGGCCACGGATGGGCGTCCGTCTCAACCAGACGGACATAGCCCCTTCCCTGTGGGCGATCGTGCATGCGCACATCACCCGGAATGACGCCGGCCATTTTACATTGCTTCTCGCCCCAGGTCAGGTGCCGGCTGAGATACATCAGCCCGCCACACTCGGCGTACACCGGGCCGCCGGCCTCGATGAAGTCACGCACCGCCCGGCGCATGCCGCTGTTCTCCTCGAGCTCCGCCATGCGGGTCTCGGGAAAACCACCGCCGATGAACAGGCCGTCGACTGCCGGCAATTCGGCATCATTCAGGGTGTCGAAGGGCACCAGTTCGACACCGGCCTCGCGCATGGCTGCCAGGTCGCAGGGATAATAGAAGCCGAAGGCCTCGTCGCGGGCGTAGCCGATGCGCAGATCCGGCGACGCCGGCACAGGCGCGGGGGCCACCGCAGGCACGGCAGGCGCCGTCTGCGCCAGTGCCAGCACGGCGTCCAGATCAACCTGCTCAGTGACCCGCTGCCCCATGACGGCAATGCGCCGGCCGCTGGCGTCGTCCTCGTTACTGGGCATCAGGCCCAGGTGGCGCTCCACGATCTCCATGTCCGGGGAGCGGCCTACCGCCCCGAGTACCGCCACATCCGTGTAGTGCTCGATGACGCGCCGTAGTTTGTCTTCGTGCCGGCTACCCCCCACCTGGTTGAGTATCACGCCGGCAATGCGGATATTCGGATCGAAGCCCTGATAGCCCAGGATCAGCGGTGCAATACCGCGGGTCATGCCACGGGTATCGAGCACCAGCACCACCGGCGCCTGCAACTGGGCCGCCAAGGCGGCGTTGCTGTTGGAGCCGTCCAGGTCCAGGCCGTCGTAGAGGCCCTTGTTGCCCTCGATGATGCCGATGTCGGCACCGATCATCTGCCGGGCGAAGGTCTCGTCGATCTCCGTCCGATCCATGGTGTAGAAATCGAGGTTGTAGCAATCCCGGCCGGCGGCACGGCCCAGCCACAGCGGGTCGATATAGTCCGGCCCCTTCTTGAAAGGCTGCACCACCAGGCCACGGGCCGCCAGGGCGGCACACAGACCGATGCTGACCGTGGTCTTACCGGAGGACTTGTGGGCGGCGGAAATAAAGAGGTGAGCCATGGACTGACGGGTTCCGAGGGAATCAGGGGAGCTTAAACGAAAACGGGGCGGCCATCTGGCCGCCCCGCTCTCTACCGCTTAAGGCTCAGGGGCACATCAGGCACCCTTGGCGGTGTGCGGATCCGCCACCTCGTCCGCCAGGGACTCGGGGAGGAAGCGCAGCACACGAACGGCAACCAGGGTGGCCAGCAGAGCCACGGCGACACCACCGATACCCAGCAGGAACTCCGGCAGGCTCGGGCTGTAGCTCAGCGCCTCACCGTTCACGCCATCGTAGAAGCCGCTGGCGATGATGGTCTTGTCCGGGAACATGGCCATCGGGAAGGCCTGGCCGCCGATGATGATCACGTACATGGTGGCCAGACCGCCCAACACCACCAGGGCACAGGCCGTCAGCAGGGCGCCGCGGCTCTTGCCCAGCGCCGGGTGATAGATGATACCCAGCGGCACCAGGCAGCCCAGCAACACCCAGCCACCCCAGAACAGCGTGGTGTAGATGCCGCCATCACGCAGGATGAAGGCCTCGTAGGCGTGGTTCTCGGTGCCATACAGGTTGGTCAGGTGATAGGCCACGGTGAAATACAACACAGCCGCGACGAACACACCCAGCAGGTTCTTCAGTCGGGATACCAGCTTGTCGCCCAGCGCACGGTCATCAGCCTTGAAGGTGAACATCAGCACCATCAGGTAGATGGCCAGGCCGTAGGCGAAGGACATGATGATGAACATCGGCGCCATGATGGCGGCATCGTAACCCTGACGGGCCACCAGGAAACCGAAGATGGAACCGGTACCGGTGGTCAGCAGCAGACGCCAGACAAAGGCGAAGGTGCCCACTGCCTTGGTGTACTGATTTGCCTTGCGTTCCATCATGGTAAACAGATAGACCGCCACGACAGCCAGGAAGCCGACGTACAGGTAGATGTTCCAGGCGAAGATCGACTTGAAGTTGTAGGTGGTCATGGCCACGATCAACCGGGCCGGCTGTCCCAGGTCCAGCACCAGCACCAGCAAGCCACCGATCAGCAGGGTCATGGCCAGCAGTCCCGACAACGGTGCCAGCGGCTTGTAGACCTTCTTGTTGAACACCGAGCCGATGGACGCAACGTTGAGTGCGCCGGAGGCGGCCACGATCAGGAACACCGCAAAGACGTGCGGGATGCCCCACACGACCTGGTTGTTCATGCCGGTCACCCAGTGACCTTCGTGCTCCATGTACAGGGTTGCGAAGCCGGCGATTACGACAATGGCAGCCAGGATGGCGACCATGCTCCAGTAACGCGGACTTTCAACGCCCCATTCGCGGAAGTGCATCTTTTTCATCTTTTAGAAACTCCCCCGCCCCTTAGAGACCGGTGTAACGTACGCCGGTGTTGAGCTTCAGGTCGGCCCGAATCTCGACGGTCGGATACTCGGCCATGGCCTTGGACACCGCACTGTTGGGATCACGCAGGTCGCCGAACACGATGGCCTGGTGGCCATCCTTGACGCAGGCATCCTGACAGGCAGTGGTGGTCTGACCATTGTCCAGGCGGTGCACACAGAAGTTGCAGCTTTCGACACAACCCTTGCCGCGCGGGGCATTGGTGGTCTTGAACTGCACGCTTTCGTGAATGAAGGAACGCGCCTTGTACGGGCAGGCCATCATGCAGTAACGGCAACCGATACAGGTATGACGATCCACCATCACCACGCCGTCGGCGCGGCGGAAGGAAGCACCGGTCGGACACACGTCCACGCAGGGCGGATGCTCGCAGTGCAGACACATCATCGGCAGGGTGCTGACCCGGCCGGTGAGGTTGTCCTTCAGCTTCACCTCGCGGATCCAGCGTGGGCGTTGCTTGTCCCACTCCGCATCCGAGGCGCCTTCCGGCTTGACCAGCAGGTCGAGGCCGTTTTCCTTGTCACAGGCATCCACGCAGGCAGTGCAACCATCGCCGCACTTGGTGGTGTCGATAAGCATGCCCCAGCGCACCTTGTCACTGACGGCCTCGGCACGAGGCTCCGCCTGCGCGACACTGTGCAGGAACACACCCGGAGCAACCGTACTGGCGGCGGCAACGGTGGTCGCCTTGGCCAGGAAGCTGCGACGCCCTTGGTCAGTCTGCTTGCTCATGTTCACTTACCCGTCACCTGAGTGGTGTCAGTGACGCCTGCAGCAGCGCTAAGCCCTGCATGCGCCTGCTTGATCACCTCGGGATCCATACTGCCCAGCTTGACCTCGACCTCGGGCAGCAACGCGGCGCTTTGACCGGTCGGCACGGTGGCGTGGCAACTGAAGCAGTCGAGGGTGACCGCAGCATAGGTATGACAGCCGGCGCAGAACTCGCCCGGTGCATTGATCGCCACCGGTTGACCCTCTGCATCGCGCCGTACGTGGCAGTCCACGCAGCCCGCAAGACTGTCTTCGGTCTTGCGGATGCCCTGGTGGACTGTCACATCACGCTGGTGCTTGATCAGTTCGAAGTGATTACGCCGCATGAACGGCGTATCCCGAACGCAAGACTCCAGTTTGTCGGCCTTGGCCGACCCCTCGACCGCCTGCCCCGCATGGGCCACGCCCAGGCTGCAGAGCAGCCCGAGCACGAACCCAGCGAGAAGACGCATGCCGTTGTAACGGATCATCGACTGTGCGACCCCTGTTGCTTACTCGCCCATGCCCATCTTGATGTAGCCGGTCGGGCAGACATCAGCGCAGATGTGGCAACCAATGCAGCGGCTGTAGTCGGTGTCGACGTAACGGCCGGTGGTTGCCTGATCCTTGCTGACGCGGAACACGGCGTCCTGCGGGCAGAAGATGACGCAGTTGTCACACTCGAAGCACATACCGCAGCTCATGCAGCGCTTGGCTTCGTCGATGGTGGCTTCTTCGTCCAGGCAGATCAGACGCTCGTGGAAGTGACCCAGAACCTCTTCGGCGCTCGGCACTTCCTCACGACGGTGATTACGCTCGTGGAAGGCGAAGTGACCCAGGAACAGTTCGTCGGAGGGAATCACTTCCTGGAACGAACGGTCCTCGTAATTGTGCACCGCGTAGTTGGAGGTAGAAGTACCACGCTGGTCACCGGCGTTGGCATCGAAGTGTGCCGGATCCAGACCGGCCTCGTGCAACTTCTTGGCCAGGTCAAAGTGATGCACGTCGACCTTGGGACGCTTCTTGTGCGCGGTGTGCGCCAGGTACTCGTCGATGGAGTCAACGGCGATGGAAGCCTGACCGATAGCGGTGGTCAGCAGGTGCGGGCGGATGATGTCGCCGGCAACGAAGTGACCTTCCTTACCCGGCACCTGATAGAAGGCGTCGGCGTTGATCAGGTTGCGCTCATTGGCGAAGTCTTCCAGGCCGGCCATGTCGCCGCCCTGACCGATGGCGGACACGATCAGGTCAGCCTCGACGATCTGCTCGGTGCCCTCGATGGGGGTCGGACGACCGCCTTCCAGGGTGCACTTGGCGATCTTCAGGCCGGTGGCACGACCGTCTGCGCCCAGGATGACCTCAACCGGCATCATCTCGTCGAGGATGGTCACACCCTCGTGCAGCGCGTCGTTAACCTCGTGCTCTGCAGCAGTCATGTTCTGCTTGGGGAACAACGAGGTCAGGGTGACGTCGGAGCCCTGGGCAGCGGCGGTGATGGCGGCGTCGTGAGCGACGAAACCGTCGTTAACCACCAGTTCGGGGCGGTCGGTCGGGTTGGTCTTCTCGATGTTACCCAGACGACGGGCAACGGACACCACGTCGATGGAGGTATCACCACCACCCACGCACACCACCTTCTTGGCGGTGACCTTCATGCGGCCTTCGTTGAAGGCCTTCAGGAAGGCAACACCGCTGACGCAGTTGGGGGTGCCTTCCCAGCCCGGGACGGGCAGGCCGCGACCCGTCCAGCAGCCGATGGACCACAGGATGGCGTCGTGGGACTTCTCGATGTCCTCGACGGACACGTCGGTACCGACACGGGTCTTCAGGTGAACTTCGATGTCGCCCATGTCCAGAATGCGCTGGATCTCGGCGGCCAACTTGTCACGGGGAATACGGTAGTTGGGGATACCGAAACGCATCATGCCACCCAGGTCGTCCAGGGCTTCATAGATGGTCACGGCATGACCCTTGCGACGCAGCTGGTAGGCAGCAGCCATACCCGCGGGACCGGCACCGATCACGGCGACTTTCTTGCCGGTGGAAGCACCAGCGGTGAACTGGTAGCCGTTGGCCAGCGCGGTGTCACCGATGAACTGCTCGACGGCGTTGATGCCGACGAAGTCTTCGACTTCGTTACGGTTGCAACCGTCCTGGCAGGGCGCCGGGCACACACGACCCATCATGGACGGGAACGGGTTGGCATCGGTGGAGCGTCGGAAGGCGTACTCCTGCCACTCCATGCCTTCAACCGGCTTTTCCTGACCACGTACGATGGCCAGCCAGCCGCGGATGTCCTCACCGGACGGGCAGCTGCCCTGGCAAGGCGGCGTCTTGTGGACATAGGTGGGGCACTTGTGGGAAGTGTCCTCGACGAAGATCTTGTTGGTGAAAGATCCCCAATCCTGATTGCCATCCTCAAAACGGCGCCAGGAAAGTTTGGTGTTCATTTCGTCACTAGGAGTCGCCATTCTTACTCTCCTTACCAGTAAAACTTGCTGCCAATCGGCAATCGTTATCTCGTATTCAGAAACCGCCTGTATCAGGCAGCATCCTCGGCATCGTCATCCTCATCTTCATCGGTCGTCTGACCGGTGAGGATGATGGCGTTGGAAACCAGTTGGTGCACGCTCACGATCATGTCCATGCCCATTCCATAGAAGGGCAGAACCTTTGTGAACTGTGCCTTACAAATCGCGCAGATCGCTGCCATGTGGGTCACCCCATGGTCTTCGATGACGTTCTGCAGGGCGTCCATCCGCGGCTTCGCGCCCTTGACCCGCAGCTCCATCAGGTCGTCGGTCAACAGACCGCCGCCCCCGCCGCAGCAGAAGGTCTTCTCGTGGATGGTCTCGGGAGCCATATCCACGAAGTTGTTACACACCGCCTTGATGACGTTGCGTGGGTAAGTGAACTGCCCACCCGGTTCGTCGCCCATGCGCGAGGCACGTGCCACGTTGCAGGAGTCGTGGAAGGTCACCACCATGTCGTCGTTCAAGGACTTGTCGATGTTCAGGGTGCCCTTCTGCATCTCGCCCCAGGTGAATTCCAGGATGTGCTGGGGCACCGGGTACTTGGGATCCAGGAAATCGAACGGACCGGCCAGGGTGTTCAGGAAGCTGTAAGCCACCCGCCAGGCGTGACCGCACTCGCCGAAGATGATCCGCTTGACGCCCAGCTCCAGCGCAGCCTCACGGATACGCAGGGAGATACGACGCATGTTCTCGTAGGAACCGATGAACATGCCGAAGTTGGCTGCCTCGGAGGCCTTGGAGCTCAGGGTCCAGTTGGCGCCGGCTTCGTGGAACACCTTGCCGTAGCCGATCAGGCCGTCCACATGGGGCTCGGCGAAGAAGTCGGCAGACGGGGTGACCAGCAGGATGTCGGCACCCTTCTTGTCCAGCGGGTATTTCACCGCGACACCGGTTTCGTCTTCGACGTCTTCCTCAAGGCCTTCCAGGGTATCGGCCAGGGCGTTCTCGGGGAGGCCCAGGTTGTTGCCGATCTTGTAGACCTTGTTGATGATCTCGTTGCAGTACTTCTGACCCAGGCCGATGCGGTCCATGATCTCGCGCGCGGCCATGGAGATCTCGGCGGTATCGATGCCGTAGGGGCAGAACACCGAGCAGCGACGGCACTGCGAGCACTGATGGAAGTAGCTGTACCAGTCGTCCAGCACTTCCTTGTCCAGGTCGGCTGCGCCAACCAGCTTGGGGAAATACTTGCCGGCAAAGGTGAAGTAACGACGGTAAACCTTGCGCAGCAGATCCTGACGCGCCACCGGCATGTTCTTGGGATCGCTGGTACCCAGGTAGTAGTGGCACTTGTCGGTGCAGGCACCGCACTTCACACAGGAATCCAGGAACACCTGCAACGAGCGGTACTTGCCCAGCATCTCGCCCATCGCGTCGATGGCCTTGTCGTGCCAGTCATCAACCAGTTCACCGGGGAAACCCAGCGGCTCCTGGAACTCGACCTTGGACACGAACGGACGGCTATGCGCCATGGTGCCCGGGGTGACAGCCGGAACCTCGGTGTACTCGGTCAGCTTGGGTACTTCAAATTCAACTTTTGCCATGACCTTGCCTCTTCGCCTCGGCTTGAACCGGCCCTATCAGGACCGGTCCTCCAGCTTGCGTGCCCAGGACGCCAAGTGACGCTGCTCACGCGGGTTATCGACCTGGTTACGGGTCGGGCTGAAGAACACGCCCGGTGCATGCATCAGCTTGCTGATCGGGAAGATGATCATCAGCAGAGCAACCAGGCTCAGGTGGATGATCAGGAACGGATCAGACGGCAGATTGGGCATGGTGCCCCAACCGAAGGTCATCAGGCCTCGGAAGAACGCCTTCACCGTGACGATGTCGGTATGCGCGACAAAGGTCATCGAGGCACCGCTGATACCGATCAACAGCAACAACACCAGCATCAGGTGATCGGACGGTGCGGAGATGTAACGAACACGGTCAACCAGAAAACGGCGACCCCACAGACCCAGCAGACCAATGATCATGCCGAAGGCCAGGTACTCGATGACAGGGGAAACCCATTCAACGATGCCGGGCACCGGGTCCATGAAATAACGCAGGTGGCGGAACAGAACGGCAAACAGGGACATGTGAAAGACCCAGCCGAACAGCCAAGTCCACTTGGTGGACTTGAACAGGCTCTCGAAGAACACCACCTCGCGGAACATGCGAAGCACTACGCCGGTCTGCGTGGTAGGCGCCGGCGTAGTAGGAATTTTTAGCGGCGCGGGAGTCTTCGCAAAGACAACAATCTTGCGAGTCACGCCAATCACCAGAATGGCGGTGGCGAAGTAGAAAAGCGCGGCGTATGCGACCGTCAGAAACGACATGTTTCCGGGATCCTCATCGAGTTCACTAAGGATCCGGGAGGGGCTGAATGCAGCCCCTCCCGGAAGTCTAACGACTAGCGTGGATTACACGCAGCCGGTCGGCTTCGGCAGGCCGGCATAGCGGCAGGCTTGCTTGCCCGGACCGTAAGGGAACAGGCCGTACAGGTACTTGCTGTTGCCCTTGTCCTTGCCCAGCTTCTTGGCAACGGACTTGGTCAGAACGCGGACCGCCGGAGCGATCTGATACTCTTCGTAGTACTCGCGCAGGAAGTTGATGATGTCCCAGTGCTCGTCGGTCAGCTCCAGTTCATCTTCCTTAGCCATGACTTCAGCAACGCCCGGCTCCCAGTCGTTGATGTTGGCCAGGTAGCCTTCTTCGTCGACCTCAAAGGTCTTGCCGTTAACTTCGATAGCCATCAGGTTATCTCCTCGTAGATTAATTTAAGTACCAGGGGGCTCAGAGCCAGGCCTGAACTTTATCGGTGGCTTCCACCAGGTCGACAAAGCCGGCGTAATCGATCAGCTCAACGCCATCGATGACTCGGTCTTCGGCGATGCCGCGGGCCGCGCAATCCGGACCCAGGGCATACACTTTCTTGTCGCCCATGGCTGCCTTGATTTTCTCTTCTGCAGCAGAGCCTTTGACCACTGCATAGATTCCGTCCTCGTACAGCAGGATGGAGGAACCGGCTTTGGAAAACTTCAGCGCGGTATCCAGACTGCTCTTCGTGAACGGGGATTTATTGACGGTGTAAAGGTCACTCATCGGATCACCTCAGCTGAATACGACGTCAGACTCGTCGAGCAGTTCGATAACCTTGGCGGCATCGATGGGCTCAACGATGTTGTCCACTTCCTCTTCGGTCTCCCAGTCCTCCCAGGCAACCTCGATGAGGTCGTCCTGAGTCAGACCGCGAGCCTCGAGGGAGGCCTGGTCCACATACATGTGGCGTACGCCGTAATCGCCCAGGGTGCGGTAGGTCGGCGTGAAGTTCTTCATACCGATGTCGGCGGGCTTGGAGCCCTTTACCAGCTGGTAAACACCGTCATCGACGAACATCAGGCTGACTTCCTGATCGAATGCCGCTGCGATCAGCACCACTTCCAGGGATTCCCAGGCATAGATGGTGCCGTACGGAGCAGTACGATTGAGGTACATGAATTTCTTGATATCAGACATTTCGCATACCTCCCGATCAGTCGCCGAATACAACCAGACGATCAGCTTGAATGGCCGCCTCGATCAGCTGACCCAGACCGGAGATCCGGAATTTGTCAGCGATGTTGGTGCCGTCCTTGCCGTTACGCTGGGCCTCACCCTCATCCACGATGCCGCGACGCTGTGCGGCGGCAACGCAGATGACCAGGTCGAGGTCATACTTCTCAGCGAGCTCAACCCAACGGTTAACCACGTGACGATCATCCTGCGGAGGGGTCGTCATGCGGGTGCCGTTGTTCACGCCGTCGTGGTAGAAGAACACGCGGAAAACCTCGTGACCCTTCTCCAGGGCGGCCTTGGTGAACATGTAGGCCGAGTCAGAGGCCTGGTGCTGATAAGGCCCCTCGTTTACTTGAACTGCCAGTTTCATGAGTCGTATGACCTCGTCTGGTTACTAGCCAAAGGCGATCAGAAGCGCACGTAGCTGGAAGAGTTGAGGCTCTTACGAGCACCACGCCAGTTGTCGATGTGGTACTTGGTGAAGGGCAGCTCGACCTCTTCGAAGAAACGCGGCCAACCGATGCGCTCGATCCACTCGTTGATACGCTCCCAATCACGTGCGCCTTCTTTGTAGGCCTTCAGGATGCGCTTGACGATGGCGGTAGCTTCCGGCCAGCGAGGCGGGTTGTTCGGGATACCGGCAGCAACCAGCTTCTGGAAGGTCGGCTTGCCACGGGCGTTGGAGTGGTTACCACCAACCCAGATGGCCAGCTTGGTGTGCTCGGCATCGTTGATCTGCATCGGCGGGCACGGCGGGAAGCAGGCACCACAGCAGATGCACTTCTTCTCGTCCACTTCCAGGGAAGGCTTGCCGTTCACGATAGCGGGACGGATAGCCGCCACCGGGCAGCGGGCAACAACGGTCGGACGCTCACACACGTTGGCAACCAGATCGTGATTGATCTTGGGCGGCTTGGTGTGCTGCACGTTGATGGCGATATCGCCCTGGCCGCCACAGTTGATCTGGCAGCAGGAGGTGGTGATATGCACACGGTTAGGCATGTTTGCCTGTTTAAACTCGTCGATCAGCTCGTCCATCATGGACTTCACCACGCCGGAGGCGTCGGTGCCGGGGATGTCGCAGTGCAACCAGCCCTGGGTGTGAGAGATCATGGTGACGGAGTTCTGGGTACCACCCACGATGAAGCCGGCGGCTTCAACGGCATCGATCAGCGGCTGAACGCGCGCCTCGTCGGTGACCATGTACTCCAGGTTGGAGCGGATGGTGAAGTGGACGTAACCGTCGGCGAACTTCTCACCGATGTCGCACAGGGTGCGCAGGGTGAAGACGTCGAGGATACGCTGGGTACCAACACGCACGGTCCAGATGGTGTCGCCGCTGTTGGCAACGTGCTTCAGGACGCCCGGACGGGGGTGCTCGTGGTACTTCCACAGTCCAAAGTTCTTGCGCATCGTCGGATGCATGTACTGGAACGGGTCAGGACATCCAGTTTCAATCGGCTCACGCATTTCGGCCATTGTGTACCTCCAGAATGCGGGTTAATTCGCGTAACTATTCCGTGGCGGGCAGGGTATCGGTTATCGACACCCCACCCGGACCAGCGGGATAACTTGAGATTGGTAAACGGGCGTTTTAGGAGGCTTCAGCCTGACGCTCGAACCACTTGACGGCTTCGTCGTCCCAACCGTCCATACGGACGTAGGAACACTCGCGCGGATGGCTAACCATGTTGGGATCGACGTCAACGTCGATGCCTTCCAGGAAGTTAACCAGACCGATACGCTCGATCATCTCACCGCAACGCTCGTGCTCCAGGGCATTCTCGGCCCAGAAGTCGATGATTTCTTCAGCCAGCTCGACCAGGGACTCGTAGTCTTCCTCGTCATCCAGCTTCTTGAAGGGAACAACCACGGTGCCCATCAGGTCACCGATCTTCAGGGTACGCTTACCACCGATCAGGATGGTCACGCCCTTGTCGTCGCCGGGGTGCAGCGCCTTCGGCATGACGTTCAGGCAGTGCATGCAACGCACGCAGTCCTTGTTGTGCACGGCGAGGGTGTCGTCGTCGTTCAGGGACAGTGCATTGGTCGGGCAACGGGTGATCACGTTGTCGATGATGTACTGACGGCCCTTCTTGGCGATGAAGGCCTTGACCTCTTCCTGGTCAACCTTCATGTCGTCGCGCCAGGTACCCAGCACGGCGAAGTCAGCACGCTCGATGGCGTTCTGGCAGTCGTTCGGGCAACCGGAGACCTTGAACTTGAACTTGTAAGGCAGAGCCGGACGATGCACGTCGTCGGTGAAGTTGTTCACCAGCAGACGGTGGATCTTCTGCTCGTTTGCGCAGGACATCTCGCAACGGGCAGCGCCGACGCAGGACATCGCGGTACGCACGCAGGGGCCAGCGCCGCCGAGATCCCAACCGTACTCGTTGATCTCGTCGAAGAAGTGCTGGGTGTTCTTGGTGTCGGTACCGATGAACATGATGTTGCCGGTCTGACCGTGGAAGGTCACCAGGCCGGAACCCCACTTCTCCCAGCTGTCAGCCAGCTGACGCAGCATGGCGGTGGAGTAGTGGTTACCTGCGGGCGGCTGAACGCGCAGGGTGTGGAATTCTTTGGACTCGGGGAAGGCGTGACCGACTTCGGAGAAACGGGGGATGATGCCGCCGCCGTAACCGAACACGGAAACCGTGCCGCCCTTCCAGTAACCCTTGCGGGTCTCGTAGGAGTGCTCAAGCTGGCCCAGCAGAGAGGCGGTCACATCCTTGATGCGCTGCTCCGGGTGCTCGTCACGCAGACGCTTGATACCGGAAATGAAGCTCGGCCAAGGGCCGGTTTCCAGCTGGTCAAGCATCGGAGTTGGGTACTTATCGATTGCCATGTCGCTTGTTCTCCTGACTGAATCGAGATTTGCGTGATGCCGTCCATCATCAGTGGCATACCAATGATGGATTTCTTTATAGAGAAAAGGCCTCACGCAGCTATTTGGGCGGGCCAACGACTGGGGCGATCTATTTAGGTTCGCACCCAGACTCCCTATCAACGGCTGCTAATATTAGTCGAGCCGCAAGCTCCCTGATACTGCACCAAAGGGGGGTAGCCACCACTACCATCTATCCCTTTTGGGATAGGCCCCGCCATGGCGGCAAGTACCGAAAACTAAAACCTTGATTGAAGGGGCTTTTTCAATCCTTACCGAATAAATTAGAATTTCATGTTATTCGGCACGAATCCCCACAGGCGGCGCGGATATTAATCCAAGCCACTCTCACCGTCAATTCAACGAAACCAAGGCATGAGCACGCTAGTGGCCAACTCCCCCTATGATTTAGCGCGCCCGGAAGATTACCGGCGCTGGCGTGATGCCAAGCTTGCCGCCCAGCCCCGTGCGCTCGCTGACATCACCCTCGACATCATCGACCCCGCGAATCTAGCGGACAGCGAGCGCACCGCCATGGCTGACGCCCTGTCGCGCTGCAACATGGTGGTGTTTCGTCTAAACCAGCCTTTGACGGATCCCGAGGCCACGCTACTCGCCCTCGGCCAGCAACTGGGCTTGGCGCGCATCGACCGCAACCTGTGCGCCGACGACAGCGGTATCACGCCCATCACGGTGCGCGAGACCGCCACCGACAAGGCCTATATCCCCTACACCACGCGCCCGCTGAGCTGGCACACCGACGGCTATTACAACGCCCCGGAGCACACCATCCGCGCCTGGCTGCTGTACTGCGCCGCCGATGCCGCCGAGGGTGGCGAGAACGAGGTCATGGACCATGAGCTGGCCTATATCCGTCTGCGCGACGAGAACCCCGACTTCATCCGCGCCCTGATGGCGCCCGACGCCTTCACCATTCCCGCCAATGACGAAGGCGGCGAACAGATCCGCCCCGACCAGGCCGGCCCGGTGTTCTCGGTGGACCCGCAGACCGGCGCACTGCATATGCGCTACTCGGCCCGCAAGCGCAACGTCATCTGGAAGGATGACCCCGACACCCTGGCGGCGGCCGCGGCACTCGAGCGCTTGTTTTCCGAGGGCGATGCCCACATATACCGTCATCGCCTGGCACCGGGTGAAGGCATCCTGAGCAACAACGTGCTGCACCGACGTGAAGGTTTCCGGGACGACCCGGCCACCGGCCACAAGCGCCTGGTCTACCGCGCCCGTTACTACGACCGGGTCAGCGTCAGCTGAGCCCCGAGGACACGAACATGCTTTACCTGAGCCAGATCATGATCGCCAACCAGGACATCGAGGACTTCGATGAACTGTGCGAGCTGATGAAGGTATACGCCAGCCGCGGCGAGCGCTTCCTGCGCTTCGACGTCAAACCGCCCTTTCCCGGCACCCCGGACAACTGGGAAGACCGCCTGGAAGCCGCCTTCAGCGCGCGACTCTGAGGAGCATCGACATGGTAAACATCTTCGACCCCAACAAACTCGACGACCTCGCCGCCGACTCGGTGCAGAAGCAGCTGGGCGAGCAGGCCCACCTGGAAGGCCTGCTGGTGGAGCTCAAGGACAAGCTGGCCAAGCTGCCGGAAGATGCCAGCCCCATGGCCCGCGCCGAGATCCAGCTGGAGATGGGCCGCTCCCTGCAAGTGCTGGAGCGCGGCAGCGAGGCCTGGCCGCTGGCCCATGCCGCCTTCACCACCTTTATTAATGATCATGCCTGGGAGCTGGCCGCCGACGCCTGCGACGTGCTCTATCAGACCGGCGAGGATCAGGCCCTGCCGGCGCTGGGCCAGGGCATCTGGCTGGGCGTCACCTTTCCCATCGACCCCGAGATCAGCGTGCACCTGCTCAGCCACGTGATCGACGACACCCCGGATGACTCGGACGGTGCCGCCGTCGCCGCCGCCACCGCCTGCTTCCTGGCCGACATCCGCGCCCCCGAGGGCCCGGAGCGCGAACGCCTGACCTTCTTCGCCCAGCAACTGCTCGGCAAGGTCGCCCGCCGCCACTCCCAGATCGAGACCCAGGACCAGTTCAACTTCTGGATCGAGCGGCTGGAGCTGAACGATCCGGACAAGTTCCTGGCGCGCCTGCGCAACGTCGTCGATGTGCTGGTCCAGGACGACTGGTGGTTCGATCGCGATGCGCTGCAGGCCAGCATCCCCGCCAACTGAGCTGCCACCGCAGCAGGAGTACCCCATGTTCTGGCAGGAAGAAGACCAAAAGCAGCAGTACAAGGTACCGGACCTGGTGCAGGACCTGCTGTTCGACATCCAGTGTCGGGAACTGCCCGTGCATCACATCTATGCCCTGTCCCAGGCCCTGCAGGCACAACTGCCCTGGCTGACGGACGAGCCGCTGGCCGCGATCCACGAGATCCACATGGCCGGCTCGCAGAACGGCTGGGAACGTCCCGACCCGGCGCTGGGCCAGAAACTGGTGCTGTCGCGCCGCACCAAGCTGACCCTGCGCCTGCCCAAGCACCGCATCGAAGAGGCCCAGGCCGCGCTGCACGGAGCGACGCTGGACATCGGCGGCCACCCGATGAACGTCGGCAAGGCCAAGGCCAAGGCACTGGCCAAGCAGGGCACCATCTTCTGCCGCAACCTGGCGCTCGCCCCCGGCGAGGCCGAGGATGAAATGCAATTCCTGCAGCGCATGGTGGCGGAACTGGGCAAGCGCAATATCCAGGTGAAGAAGGCGATGCCCGGCAAGACCGCGGCCATCCACACCCCGGACGGCCCCATCGCCACCCGCAGCCTGATGATCGCCAATCTGACCACCGATGACTCGGTGGCCATGCAGCAGCAACCGCTGGGCGAATACCGGCTGCTCGGCTGCGGCATCTTCCTGCCCCACAAGGGCATAGAAGCGGTAAAGCAGGCCGGGGATGACTAATTCCCAGCAGCTATATTAGAATCCGGTGAATTTTTTGAACCCCCTTTCGCTAACGTGACAGAAATAGGAGCGAACGACATGGCAATCGAAGTAAACGGTCAGACCATCGAAACCGACGACAACGGCAATCTGGTCAACCCCAACGACTGGAGCGAGGACGTCGCCAAGGTCATGGCCGAGGTCGACGAAGCCTTTGTTGGCGAGCTGACCCAGGAGCACTGGGACGTGATCAAGTACCTGCGCGACAAGTACTTCAACGACAACGAGCAGCCCATGGAGCGCATGATCAACAAGGACATGGGCAAGATCTGGGGCCGCAAGCTGTCCAGCAAGGATCTGTACAGGCTGTTCCCGCTGGCACCCAGCAAGCAGGGCAACCGCATCGCCGGCCTGCCCTACGTGGCACGCAAAGGCGGCTACTGATCCGGCCGGCGGCACCAGCCGCCACGGGATCTGCAAACGGCCACGCTAGCGTGGCCGTTTTCTTTTGCGGCAGCCGCATTGAACACCGACACCGAACGCGATGCCCCTCCCCGGGTCGCCAGCACCACCCTTTGCACCACGCCGGCGCGCAAGAACGACCACCTCACACCAGCCGCTCCGGGCCAAGGCCCCGGGAAATCCGTCAACATTTGGCGGATCGCCAATTTTCCGGCATATGGCCCGTCCCTTGCTTAACACAAGGCATACCTGACCGACTGACCAACAGGATGCCCAAGTGACCGCCCCAACCCGCCACTCCCTGTTGTCCGGCCGCACCGGCGGCCGGCTGATCCACCTTATCGGCATCACCGCCGCGCTTGCCGCACTGAGCCATGTGCCATCCTGGTCTTCCCAGCCAAGCGTGTTCAACCTGGCCGGACTGACCCTGGGTCTGTTCGCCTGGGGCCTGTGCCTGCTGCTTGCCCGTCAGTTGACCCGCCAACAAGACCATTTACTGCGCGGCCTGGAGCAATGGCGGCAAGGGGATCATCAAGTCAGGATCACGCCCGACGGGCTGGCGGAATACACCCTGCTGACCACCCGTCTCAACGATCATTTCCGGGAGAACCTGCGCCGGACCGACACCGCCGAACAGGCCACCCACGAAGTGGCCCATGCCGCCGGCGAATTGCAGGGCCGCGCCGGCCGGGTGGCCGACATCGCGCGCGAACAGCATGCGTCGGCCACTGCCACCGCCGCCGCAATAGAGCAGATGAGCACCAGCATCGCCGAGATCGCCCAGCAGGGCAGCGATGCCCGGGAACGCGCCAATATCGCGCTGGCCGCAGCCGATCAGGGCACCGCCCTGGTGGGCGCCACCAGCGCCGGCCTGGAAGAACTGGCACGCAGCAGCGACCAGATCAGCAACACCCTGGAACAACTGACCCAACAGTCCAGGGCCATCAGCCAGATCACCGAGGTGATCAAGGGCGTGTCCGAACAGACCAATCTGCTGGCACTCAACGCCTCCATCGAGGCGGCCCGGGCCGGGGTCTACGGCCGCGGCTTCGCGGTGGTGGCGGACGAGGTGCGCCACCTGTCCCACGGCGTCGCCGGCTCCGCCGCAGACATCGCCAGCACCCTGCGCGAGGTGAGCCTCGCCATCGCCACCAGCGTGGAGCAAACCACTGTCCTGCGAGAGCAGGCGCGCCAGGGCGTCAGCCACGCCCAAGGCGCCAACGCGGCCCTCGAGGACATCCAGCACCAGACCCGCCAGACCCTGGCCAGCGTCGCGCAGATCGCCGTCGCCACCGAGCAGCAGGGAGCCGCCAGCCAGGAGATCGCGCAGCACATCACCCAGGTTGCCGACCATGCCCGGACCCAGAGCAGCATGGCCGACGATACCGCCGGCGTCGCCGCCCATCTCGCCCAGCTTGCCCAGCGGATGCAGGCAACCGGGCACCACGCACAGCCCTGAACAAGCCGCCACGACCACAGGTGATTCCATGAACGATCTCGTGATACCCGGACTTATCCTGAGCGTGCTGGCACTCGCTGTCATGGCAGCGGGTCTGCTCCGCAGCCGACGCACACGTCGGGCGCTACGGCAGCGTCAGGTCCACGGTATTCAGCTGATTCGCCTGCAGAAGCGCCTCATGGGCCAGATCCAGGAACATCGTGGGCTGGTGAGCGTGCTGCTCAACGGCAACCCCGGCAAGCACGCCGAGGTAGTCGCCAAACAGGTGGCTATCCAGCAGACCTTTCGGGTGCTTAAGCAACACGACGATGAAGCGCTGGCCACCACTGCACGGATGCGGCGCATCTGTGACTACTGGGAGGACATCGAGTCGCAACTGGCAGCGCTGACCGCGCCGGAGAGCTTCGATCGCCATTCGGCGCTGATCCGCCAGATCTTATTTCTGATCGGAGACACCGCCGATCACAGCCGCCTGCATGAGCTGTCCAGCCTGGAACTGCCCCTCACCGCGCTATGGTCGGATCTGCCGGCAACCGCCGAGGCCATCGGCCAGGCTCGGGCAGTTGGGGCGGGAGTCGCAGCGGCCGAGCACTGCGACAGCGTGGCGCGCATCAAACTGCGCTATCTGCATCAACGGGTGGAAGAAGCACTGCGCAGTCTGGAAGCGCAGCCTGCACTGATCGGCGCGGCGGCCAACACCTGCCCCAGCAAGATCGAGTTGCTACTCACCGAACTGGAACAGCATCTGCTGCTACCGTCCCGACCCACCATCACCGCGGAGCACTACTATAAGGTAGCCAGTGAGGCCATGGGGGCCGTCTATGGCGTGTTCGAACAGGCCAGCGAACGACTGGAGAAACAGCTGCTCAGCCGTGCGGCCTAGGCCGCCGCACGCTCAGACCTCTGCCCACATCCGCAGCAGGTTTGCGTAACTGCGGTCCACCCGCTTGCTGTGCTCGTTGTCGGGCGCATCGCGCAGCAGGTGTTCACGGGCCTGGTCGAGCTCGAACAGCAACTCGCGTTGGCCGGGATCGCGCACCAGGCTCTGGATCCAGGTCAACGCCACCAGCCGCTGGCCGCGGGTGACCTCGGCCACCTGGTGCAGACTGGACGAGGGGTAGATCACCGCATCGCCGGCATTGAGCTTGACCGGCTTGTCACCGAAGCTGGTGCGGATCACCAGTTCGCCGCCGTCGTAGGACTCGGGCGGGGTCAGGAACACGGTCATCGACACATCGGAACGGAAACGCGGGCCGTTGCCGCCCATCACCGGGTCGTCAACGTGATCCCCGTAGTGCATGCCGGGCTGGTAACGGGCAAAGATGAAGTCCGCGACCTTGTTCGGCAACGCCGCGCTCTTGAACACCGTGTTGTGCCCCAGCGCGGTCATCAGGATCCGGTACAGCAGTTGCAGCTTGTCAGGGTCCTGCGCCAGTTCCTCGTTCTGCTTCACCTTGGCCGCGGCCATGCCGGCGCTGAGCTTGCCGTCGACGAAGCTGGCGCCATCAAGCACCTCGTGGATCTTGGCCACGAAGGCCTCGTTCAACAGTCCGGGGATCTCGATGAGCATGGAATAAGGCTGCGCAGACAGGGGTTATGGGACCACGGCAGGGCGCCGGGCTTTGCTAAGATAGCGCGCCTCATTCATCTGGCGAGAGGCGCTGGCGGAGCAGGACCATGATACTGAAGCTGATAGTCGACGACCAACTCTACGAACTCAACGTCCCGGAGGAAATGCTGCCCCAGGCAACGGACTTCTTCGCCAAGATGGACCAGGACATGGACGCCGGCTGGCAGATGGGCCGCGACTGGGTGCCCGAACCCGACCTGACCCAGCGGGTGCAGATCGCCACCAACAAGCTGTTCACCGCGATGGAGAACGACAACCACAACCTGGGCCGGCTGATGGCCGGTTACATCCTGTCGCGCATGCCGGACGTGGATTCCGTGGAGATCAGCGCCACCACCGAGATCCAGGACATCGTGGTGAATCGCCGCGAGGCCGGCAGCGCCCCCGGCCCGGCACCGGCGGCTACCGCTGCAGCACCGGCAGCCCCGGCTACAGCCCCCCCACCTGCAAGCGGCGGCGTCATGCCCCGCGGTCTGGGCAAGATGGAGGCCATGGCCCAGGCCGGCAAGGACGTCACCCAGGTGTTCCGCTCCGGCAAGCAGTGGAAGTTCTCGCTGTACAACCATGCCACGGGCAAGTGGGAGGAATCCCCGGCCATCTCCGACAAGGAGCAGGCCGAGGCGATGCGCGACTTCGCCTTCAAGAAGCGCTACGACGAACTGTGCGGCTGAATCACAGCTAAGGCCGATACTGGCGCCACAGCGCGGCGCTGCAATACCGGCAACGATCAACATGGCTCAACTCGAAAACGTCACCGCCCCCCTGGTCATCCGCTTTGCCGACGGCAGCGAACAGGTGGTGGCCGCCTGTTTCCCCCATCCACTCGGCGTGCTGTATCTGGACCTGTTCTGGCACCTGCGCGGCCCCGCCGATGCCGCCCACCTGCTACGCGGTGAACTGAGCGGCGACGGCCCCTGGCGGGTGGGTGACGCGCGCATCCGGCTGCTCGGCTGCAACCACACCGATCCGCAGCTGATGGACCAGTTTGGCCCCTGGCAGGAATACCTGGAACACCGCGGCGACGAGTACCCGCCGCAAGCGCAAATCCTGGAGATAGCCCGGCGACTGGGGGCCTGCCTGCAAGACTGACCAAGCCACCACATAACCAGGCTGTCACACACCCTTAACCTGAACGTCATTCAATGCCCGGGTCTCCCCAATGGACGGCCCAATGCGCATCCTCAAGATCTCCGACGTCTACTTCCCCCGGGTCAACGGGGTGTCCACCTCCATCCGCACCTTTGCGCGGGAGTTCACCCGCAGCGGGCACGAGGTGCAACTGATCGCGCCGCACTACCCGGCGCCCGGCCCGGAAGAGCCCTTCGACATCCATCGCATACCGTCCCGCTACCTGCCGATGGACCCCGAAGACCGGCTGATGCGCGGCCGTCCGGTCAGACAGCTGACGCAGCAGCTGCGCGCTGAAGCCTTCGACCTGATCCATATCCACACCCCGTTCCAGGCGCACTACCTGGGCCTGCACCTTGGCCGGGAACTGGGACTGCCGGTGGTGGAGACCTATCACACCTATTTCGAGGAATACCTCGGCAAGTATCTCCGCTGGCTGCCCGACAGCCTGCTGCGCCTGGCTGCCCGCCGCTTTACCGTGTCCCAGGCCGACGCAGTGGACGCCCTGGTGGTGCCCAGCGAACCCATGCTCGAGGTCTTGCGCGGCTACGGGGTGAGTGCCCACGCCCGGGTCATCCCCACCGGCCTGCCGGATAACGAGCTGCCGGAAGGCAACGGCGCACAGTTCCGCGCCCGTCACGGCATCCCCGCCGACCGCCCGGTGTTGCTGTACGTGGGCAGGGTGGCGCACGAGAAGAACATCGGCTTTCTGATCGAGATGCTGGCCAAGCTGCGCAACGACTGTCCCGAAGTGCTGCTGGTGATCGCCGGCGAGGGCCCGGCCGAGGCCGGCCTGCGCCAACAGGTGGCCAACGCCGACTTGGAACAGCAGGTGAAATTCGTCGGCTATCTGAGCCGCGACCAGGCGCTGTCCGACTGCTACGCCGCCGGTGATGCCTTCGTGTTCGCCTCCAGTACCGAGACCCAGGGACTGGTGCTGCTGGAGGCCATGAAGCTCGGCACCCCGGTGGTGACCACCGCGGTGATGGGCACCGCCGCCATCATGGCCGACCGCCGTGGCGGCCTGGTGGCGGAACAGGACAGCGGCCATTTTGCCAGCCAGTGCCTGCGAGTGCTGCGCGACCCGGCCCTGCGCCGGAAACTGAGCGAGCAGGGCCGCGACAAGGCCCGGGAATGGCATGCCTCGACCATGGCCGAACGGATGCTGGAGCTGTACCAACACCTGGCCGAGGGCGCCACACTGCCGCTGCTGAACGGAACCGGCGCGCAGATCAGCGACATCGCATCCTGACGCCGACCCGAACTGCGCAGCCTCTCACAGAACCGCTCGCCAGCCCCGCCCACAGTCTTCATTAAGACCTGGAACGGACGCTGTCGCGAATACAGCTGTTCATTCGGCATACGGCCAGCAGAGAGGCGAACATGGCACTGATCAACACCCACCGACGCCGTCAGGGCATCGCACTGCTGACGCTGTGCGCCGGCCTGATGGGCGGCTGCGAGCCGGTGTCGATGACCATGATGAGCATCGGTGCCAGCGCCGGGATCTCCCACACCCTGGGCGGCATCGTCTATCGCACCTTCACCGCTCCCCACAAAAAAGTGCAGCACGCCAGTGAACGCGCACTGAAGAACATGGGCATTGAGGTGGTGCGGACAGAGCTGACCGACGACGGCGAGACCATCATCCACGCACGCGCCCGCGATCGGGACATCCGCATCCTGCTCGAACCGATCACCTCACGCAGCACCCGCCTGCGCGCCACCGCCAGCAGCGGCCTGCTGATGGACGGCGCCACGGCCACGGAGATCGTCGAACAGACCGATCAGGCACTGAACGAGACCCGCGCCGTCGCACTGCAGCGCGAGCGCAAGATCTGAGCCTTCAGCCGGCCACCACAACCGGCGTCGCCTCGGTCTCGCCCACCGCCAGGTAGTCACGCCAGCGCAGCAGTTCGACACTGCCGTCGTGGCGCTCCACCAGGGCCGTGTGGCTTTCCACCCAGTCGCCGCAGTTCAGATACTGCACACCCGCCATGTCCCGCATCTCGGCGTGATGAATGTGACCGCACACCACGCCATCCAGACCGCGACTGCGCGCCTCGTGCGCCACCGCTTCCTCGAAGTCGCTGATGTAATTCACCGCATTCTTGACCTTGTGCTTGAGGAAGGCGGACAGCGACCAGTAGCCCATACCCAGCTGACGCCGTATCTTGTTCAACAGGCGATTGCAGTACAGCGACAGGTCATAGGCATGGCTGCCCAGCTTGGCCAGCCAGGGGCTGCACTGCACCACGCTGTCGAAGGCGTCGCCGTGCAGCACCAGCAGGCGGCGACCATCATTGAGTTCGTGAATCACCTCGTTGCGCACCGCGATGTTGCCGAACTCCATGCCCTCGAAATCACGAAACAGCTCGTCGTGATTGCCGGGCACGAACACCACCCGGGTGTCGTGCTTGGCCTTGCCCAGCAGCGAGCGCACCACGTTGTTGTGGGCCTGCGGCCAGTACAGGCTGCGCTTCATGCTCCACAGGTCGACGATGTCGCCCACCAGGTAGAGGGTCTCGCATTCAACGTTGTGCAGGAAATCCAGTAGCAACTCGGCGCTACAGCCGCGAAAACCCAGATGAACGTCGGAGATCCACACCGTGCGCACGCGCAGCGGCTTGATGCGATGAACGGAACCCATGGCCTGCCCTCCCGTCGGCAATGACGCGGGCAGGTTCGCCGCAACGGGTGTCAGTAACGTGTCGGGAGGATGAAGCTTGTGTTGCGCGCGCTGACGATCAGTCCGCGCCGAGTGCGGCCTCGATTTTGGCCTCGGTGACCGGGAAGGCAATGGCTGCATGGACCGGGAAGCGCTCGCTCAGTTTCGCCAGCTTGTCTGCATGCTCGGGGAAGTGAAACACCACCAGCTTCACGTGCGGGTGCTTCTGTAGCACCGCGAACAGGGTCTCCAGGTTGGAGCTGCGGTCGCGAAAGTCGGACTGCACGTTGAACTCCGCCACCACCACGTCGGGGATGGTCTTCTTCAGGTAGGCGCTGGCCTTGCGCTGGGAGTGGGCGGTGTCGACGCTGAAACCCAGCCTCTGGTACAGCGGCATCAGGTTGGGGTAGCCGCCCAGCTCGATGATCGCCAGCAGGCGACGGCTCACCGGAACACCACCCAGGTGGTGGCGATGTACTTGACGCCCCGGGCCAGCTCGGCGGCGCGGTGTTCGTGAGTCCAGAACGGCGGGAACAGCACCATCTTGCCCTGCTCCGGCTTGATGGCCACGTCCTGATAGAGAAACTCGGTCTCGCCGCCGGGACCGGGCACGTCGTTCAGGTACCAGATGGCCACCAGTTGGCGATCGGCGAACTGGTGACTGCCGCCGTCGATGTGCCAGTGGTAGAACTCGCCCGGCTGGTAGCGCTGGATCTGGTAGCCCAGGTCCTTGAACGGCCCCTTGAAGAACGGGTAGGTGTCGCGGAACTCGGCGATGGCCGCACCCATGCAGCGGAAAAACAGCTCGTCCACGTCCTTCCAGTCTTCCTTGTCGCTCACCACCAGATCCATGGTGCGCTTGATGCCGCTGTCCTCGCTGCCCTGCTGGCCGATCACGCCCTTGCGCTGCTGCTCGGGGTTGGCTTCGAAGCGACGGATCATCTCCTCGCACCAGTCGGCGGGAATGGTGTTGGGGCGTTCGAAGATGAAGCTGCCGGGCTTGACCTCGCGGAAGGTCGGCAGGGGCTTGACGGTGCGTTCGACGGGAAACGGATTGGACATGATGACGGCCTGTGTTCAGCAGACGGGCATTATCTCCAATCCGGGCCGCCGGGCCAAAACCCACACCCCCTCAAAGGCAGCGGGATTCCACCAGCGCGGCGATGGGCCTGGCCGCCGCCATGCCGTGTTCGGCATGCAGCGCCAGCATATCCTCGGCCAGGCGGGCGAAATGGGTGGCTCCCGTTTTGGCCAGGATCTTCAGCGGCTGCAGCTCGCCATCCACCAGCCACTGCCGGTAGGCTGCGTCCAGCGCCGGGAACAGTTGCCTGCGCATGGCACTGAAGTTGCCGACAAAGAAATGGATGGAGGCTGCGCGCCCATCCGCCACCAGCATCGGCAGGGTGCGGCTGCAATCGGCCAGATGATCCCGCACCGCGCGGGCCATCAGCTCGGCCGGCGTAACCGACAGGTCCAGCAGCATGTCGTTCCAGGCATCGCCCAGAGTCTGGCCGGCCAGGTATTCGCCGATCTCGTGCTCGCGGGCGGCGGCCAGCTCGTTCTGGGTCATGGCCTCCAGCGCGGTCTCGACATCGCTGTCGAAGGGATAACAGGCCAGTGCGCGGCCGAAGGCGTTGCCCGGCCGGCTCCAGCGCCAGGACTCCAGCTTCTCCCACAGGTAACGCCGCAACGATTCGCGGCGCAGGAAGATGCTGCGCCCGGCATTCATGGCCGGCGGCGAATTCAGGCAGCGGGCGTACTCGTCGCCGGCCAGCCACAGCTCGAAGCCGTCCGCCGGCGCCTCCCGCCGCTCCAGCGCGCCAAGGAAGAAATTGGGCCGCGCCCCCTGCACCAGGCCGGCACTGTAGACCAGGCCCAGCGGCGCCAGGGCGGTGTTGATCGCGGCGGTATCGAAGGCATCGAAGCTGTCTGCACCCAGTTGCACCGGACCGAAATCCGCCTCGGCGACGTCGCCCCACAGTTCCTCGCGGGCCACCAGCCAGTCGCCTACCTCGTCCTTGCTTAAACTCATATCGAAGGGCAGCCGTTGCTCCCAGCGATAAAACTCACGCATCTTCAGCAGGTAGGTGCACATGCCGTAATCGGCGCCATGGCGCGCATCGGCAATGTGGCAGTTGCGCTGCACGCTGTGCAGCAGGTTTTCGGGCGGATACTGCATCGCCATAGCCTGACCTGTTCCAGGGTGATGGGAAAGCCGCGGCCGCGTAGAATGGCGACCATTGGCATGACGCTAGCACGCCGCCGCAGGCCGCCCAAGCGACACAGCCCCACAGACTATGAGGTAGCTATCCGTGGCACTGAGAATCAAAAGCCGCTGGCACGACGACGAGCAGGACCGCTCCATTGAAGAGATCGCCGGCGCCCTGGCGTTCATCATCTGGCGCATCGCCAAGGACAAGGCCATCAACCTGCACGGCCAGGACTACGTCTACGAATCCGACGAGCAGCGCATGGCGGTGATCGGCGAATACCTGATCTTCCAGCTGCAGATCGTCGACCGGCTGGCCCGCGATCGGCTGGGCCTGGATGACGACACCCGCCAGGCCCTGGTCATCGGCCTGGCCAGGAAGCTGGCCGGCCACATGCAGGACAACAGCGTCGACCTGTTCGGCCCCGGCGACTACGTGCAGCCCTTCGTCGAGAAGCTCAACGCCCGCGGCGCCGAGTACAGCGAGTTCAGCTACAACGCCGACGGCCCGTCCTACCCCTTCATGCGCCACCTCGGCTTCGAAATGCAGCAGATCATGGGCGACTCCCAAGCGAACCGTTGGGTGATCGACCAGATCATGGACAAGGACGGCTACGAGGTGGACAAGGAATTGCGCCGCGCCGTGGACAACCTGTTCGATTAAGCCACATTCGGCTGTGGCGACAGGGAAGCCGCCGCATGCTCAGGACGGACAAATCCCGGACAACAAAAAGGCGACCCTATAGGTCGCCTTTTGCGTGCCCGTCAGCGCGATATCCCGCCGGGGCTGGTAACAAAAAAGGTGGGGATCGCTCACCTTCTTCGCTCGGCCCTCGCGGGCCGGACAGGGAGAGGCCGGATCAGCCTTTCGCCCAGTTACCCAGGTTATCCAGGCTCTTCTCTTCGCCGTCGGCGTAACCAGCTTCGTAGGCGTCAGTGACGCGCTGCTCTTCACGCTTCGGGTTCTGCAGGAAGCCTGCCTGCCAGCCCTGGATGTACTCTTCATCGACACCCTTCTCTTCCATCTTGGTCACGGCGTCGTAGTAGAACTGGTTCATATCCGGTCTCCGAATTGAAAGCCACAAACCTAAGCGCGGCATTTTTGCATGGGCTGTTTATGCGCCACAAGTCCCCAGTGTCGGATTCTTGCAGCCAGCTGCTACCTGAGGGCACGAGCGCCGCTCAGACAGCAAAAAACGGGGCATTAGAATAAGCTGTTTTACTGATGTCTGACAAGGTTTTTGTCGCCCGCCGTGAGCACGCCCGCAATCCCGCAGGCGCCGAGGGTTGATCTTTAGCGCCCGGCTCACCATTCTTCCGCGCTTTGAGTCGAAGTATTTGCCCCGGAGACGCCATGCGCCCCGCCCAGCTGTTGACCATCCTGGACCGTGAATTCATCAGTACCCGCGAAGGCCACCACACCCCGGTGATGCTGTGGGGCCCGCCCGGCGTGGGCAAATCCGACATGGTGCGCCTGACCGGCGCCAGGCATGAGGTGCCGGTGATCGACATCCGCCTGTCGCAGATGGAACCGTCGGACCTGCGCGGCATCCCCTTCCGCAGCGGCCAGACCGTGGAATGGGCGGTGCCGGCCATCCTGCCCGATGCCGTGCGCCACGGCAGCGAGGGCATCCTGTTCCTGGACGAGATCACCTCGGCGCCACCCAGCGTGTCCGCCGCCGCCTACCAGCTGATCCTCGATCGCCGCCTGGGCGAGTACCAGGTGCCGGACGGCTGGGCGATCTTCGCCGCAGGAAATAGACAAGGCGACCGCGGCGTCACCTATACGATGCCGGCGCCGCTGGCCAACCGCTTCTCCCACTTCGAGGTCGAGACCCACCTGGACGACTGGGTGGCCTGGGCCTACCAGAACGGCATCGACGAGCGGGTCATCGCCTTCCTGCGCTTCCGCCCGGAGCTGCTGTTCGACTTCGACCCGGCCCACAACCCGGTGGCCTTCCCCTCGCCGCGCTCCTGGGAGTTCGCGCACCGCGGCCTGCAGAAGTTCGGCGACAACCCGAACCTGCTGCAGGGCACGCTGCAGGCCTGCGTCGGTCCGGCCGCCGGCGTCGAGCTGACTGCCTTCGTCAACAGCCTGGACAAGATGCCGGACCTGGATGACATCGTCGCCGGCAATCCGGTGCCGACCCCGGACGAGATCGACCTGCAATATGCTGTCGCCGCCGCCCTGGTGGGCCGCGCCATCCGCGCCAAGGACACGCCGGACGGCGTGCAGGTGATCGGCAACATCCTCAACTACGCGCAGCAGTTCCCGCAGCGCGAAATGGGCGTGATGCTGGTCTCCGACCTGCACCGCGCCGTGGGCGAGTTCCTGTTCACGGTGCCCGAGTTCGGCGACTGGGCCAACGCCATCGCCGACGTGATGCTGTATCAATAAGGCGCCAGCGGGGGCCCCATGTCCGTCGACCTGAATGCCATCGAGACCAAACTTACCGCGGCGCGCACCAAGCTGATCCTGGACAAGCCGTTCCTGGGTGCGCTGGTGCTGCGCCTGCCGATGGTGGCTGCCAACAAGGACTGGTGCCCCACCACCGCGACCGACGCACGCAAGTTCTACTTCAACGCCGAGTACATCGACAGCCTGACGATGTCCCAGACCCAGTTCATGCTGGCCCACGAGGCGCTGCACTGCGCCCTGTCGCACTTTGCCCGTCGCCAGCACAGGGTCAAGCACCGCTGGGACCTGGCCTGTGACTACGCCATCAACCCGCTGCTGATCGAAGACGGCCTGTCGCCGCCGCCCAACTACCAGGTGATGCCCGACTACAAGGGCATGACCGCGGAAGAGATCTACCCGCTGCTGCAGGACAACGAGGACAACGAGACCCTCGACCAGCACGTCTACGACAAGGAGTCCGAGGGCGGCGGTGGTGGCGCGGGCGGCCCGCCACCGGAGCAGCAGCAGGAACAGAAGCCTCAGGAAAAGAGACCTGAACCGGAAGACCGCCAGCCGGACGACGAACCTCAGGAAGGTGAAGGCGACCGGCAGGAACACGATCCCCAACAGGACGGTGGCCAGGGCGACGGTGAGCAGCCCCAGCAGAGCCAGCCGCAACCGGCCGAGGGTAGCGACGACGGCGCGGACACCCCGCCGCCGCTGACTCCGGACGAGCGCGACACCCTGGACGTGCAGTGGCAGCAGCGCCTGGCCGGTGCCGCCCAGCAGGCCATGCAGGCCGGCAAGCTGGGCGGCACCCTGGCGCGCATGATCGACCACCTGCTGCAGCCGCAGCTGCCGTGGCGCATGCTGCTGGCGCGTTACATGACCGCCGTAGCCCGCGACGACTTCAGCTACATGCGCCCCAGCCGCCGTGAGGGCGAAGGCCAGGCCATCCTGCCCTCACTGCGCAGCTCCCAGGTGGAACTGGTGGTGGCGGTTGATACCAGCGGCTCGATCAAGGCCAACGAGATCAACGAGTTCATCGCCGAGATCAACGCCATCAAGGGGCAGATGCGCGCCCGGGTCACCCTGATCCCGTGCGACTCGGCCATTCCCGAGGGCGCGCCCTGGGTCTATGAGCCCTGGGAGGAATTCAGCTTCCCGGACACCGTCAAGGGCGGCGGCGGCACCGACTTCCGCCCGGTGTTCGACTGGCTGACACAGCAGGGCCAGCGCCCCGAACTGCTGGTGTACTTCACCGACGCCGAGGGCAGCTTCCCGAGCAGCGAGCCGAACTTTGACGTGCTGTGGCTGGTCAAGGGAAAGCACAAGGTCCCCTGGGGCCAGCGCGTCCAACTCAACTGATACCACTATACTGACGCATGCCTGATACCCGAATCCGTCCATCCAAGCGCTGGCATTCCCCGGCCATCGCCCTGTTCTGCGCGAGCCTGGCCTTGCCCGCCCACTCCCAGGCCGATGCCTTGCCGCCGCTACCCGACTTCGGCGACGTATCCGGCAATGTGCTCAGCCCGGCAGCGGAACGTCGCTTGGGACAGGCCTTCATGCGCAGCCTGCGGGCCAGCGAAAAGGTGATGGACGACCCCCTGCTGGATGACTACATCAACACCCTGGGGCGCCGCATAACCCGCTACACCACCCTGGGTGAAGACGGCTTCCATTTCTTCTTTGTGGACGACCCCAGCATCAATGCCTTTGCAGGCCCCGGCGGCTACATCGGCATTCATACCGGACTGGTGACTACCTCCGAGTCCGAGAGCGAACTGGCCGCCGTCATGGCCCACGAGGTGGCCCACGTCACCCAGCAACATCTGGCGCGCATGTGGCAGGCCGCCAACGACATGACCGTGCCACAGGCGGCTGTACTCATCGCCGCTGCCGTGCTCGGTGCCACCGTGGGCGGTGATGCCGCCATTGCCGCGGCCATGGGCGGACAAGCCGCCATCCTGCAACATCAGATTGATTTCACCCGCGCCAACGAGCAGGAGGCGGACCGGGTCGGTATCGACCTGCTGGGCGAGGCCAGCTTCGATACCCGCGCCATGGCCAGTTTCTTCACCCGCATGGGACGCGCCAGCCGGGACCAGAATATCCAATTGCCGGAATTCCTCCGCACCCACCCGGTGACCACCAATCGCATCGCCGAGGCCATGGACCGCGCCAGCAGCCTGCCCTACCGCCAGCCACCCGACGACCTGCGCTATCAATTGCTGCGCGAACGGCTGCGGGTCAATCGCATGGAAGACCCGGCCATCGCCGTCACCGACCTTGAGCGAGCCCTGGCCGATGGTCGCTATCGCAACCACGATGCCGCCCGCTACGGTCTGGCCCTGGCGCTGGCAGCGAACCAACGCCCCGCCGATGGACTCAAGGTGATGCAAGCCCTGCTGGCCAACCAGCCGGCGGTACTCGAATATGTCGCCGCCACGGCTGATCTGGCAGCCAAGACCGGAGACCATAAGCTGGCACTGGCGATCCTCGATGCAGGCACCCGTCATCATCCCCACAGCGCCCCGCTGCTGCTGTTGCGCGGCAACCTGCTGCTGGATCTGCAGCAAGCCGAACAGGCCCTGCCGGTTGTGACGCGCCTGCTTGAAGGGTGGCCGGATGATCCACGAACACACGAACTGGCCGCCCGTACCTACGGTGCATTGCAACGCACGGTGGCCGCCCATGAGCAATTGGCTCTAGCCCACTTTCTGCGCGGGAATGCCCAGGCTGCGGTACGCCAAATTGAGATCGCTCTGCGTGTGCCGGGAGTGGATTTCTTCAACGCCAGCCGGCTCGAATCACGCCTCGAACAATACCGCGCGGAACTCGCCGTAATCCGTGACAGTCAATATTGATGAATGACCGCAAAACACCCTAAATATAAGCATTATCTAATGTTTTTGGCCAAAAATAGTCCTTGCCAAGCGTCGGTCAATGTTTATCCTATCGCTACCCGAACTATGGGTTTGGTTTCGGCACCATGCGCTGGTCGCTGGCAGGCATTAAGTAGCCACCCGGATGCCGTAATAACGAGAACACACCACTTCCACCACAAGTAAAATCGAGTCTGTAGGAGGACATGTGATGCGGAAGACCGCGAATTTTATGGCAACGGCGGCCTCGCTGGCTGTACTGGTCAGCGGCATTAGCCTGATCCCGCAAACCGCCGCCGCCGATAGCCATGGCGACATGGTCAAAAAGGGTAAGGAAGTCGCCTTCGATCGCAAGAAAGGCAATTGCCTGGCTTGCCACATGATGGACGACGGCGCGAGCCCGGGTGACATCGGCCCGCCCCTGGTGGCCATGAAGGCCCGCTTCCCTGACAAGGCCAAGCTGCGCGCCCAGATCTGGGATCCCCAGGTTGCAAACCCGGGCACACGCATGCCACCGTTCGGCAAGCACAAAATCGTAAGTGAAAAAGACATCGACGCCATCGTCGAGTATCTCTACACCCTGTGACCGGCAACTCACAGCAGACGTAACTAGGAGTGAAGTTGATGAACACAAGCATGAAACGTCGGGTATTTTTGAAAGGCTCCCTGGCTGCAAGCGCTATGGGAGCCGCTGTGGGCGCCGGCCTGCTGACCCCTCAAGCTGTTTTGGCCGCATGGCCTAAAGCTGCCTTTGAGGCGAAAAAAGTGGAAGACACTCTGAGCAGCCTGATGGGATCGGCTGTTACCGATGCTTCCACCGACATCAGCATCAAGGCCCCGGACATCGCAGAGAATGGTGCCGTGGTTCCCGTGACCGTCTCCACCAGCATCGCTGGCGTGGAGTCCATCGCCATCCTGGCCGAGAAGAACCCCGCCCCGCTGGCGGCCTCCTTCGACCTTGGCAAGGGCGCACAAGGCTTTGTTTCCACCCGTATCAAGATGGGTAAGACCGGCGACGTCATCGGCGTCGTCAAGGCCGGCGGCAAGCTCTACGCAGCCCGCAAAGGCGTGAAAGTCACCATCGGCGGTTGCGGCGGCTGATCAATCAGCCCAATCCAACCCATACGGACAAATACAAAGTCATTACGAGGTTAGTAAAATGGCAAACAGCATCAAACTCCGCGCCAGCGCCAAAGGCAGCGAGGTCACCGTAAAGTGCCTGATGACCCACGCTATGGAGACTGGCACCCGCAAAGATAAGGCTGGCAAGCCGATCCCCGCCCACTACATCACCGAAGTGACCGCTGAGCATGGCGGCAACAAGGTGCTGACCGCTTACTGGGGCGGTGGCGTGTCCAAAAACCCCTACCTGTCTTTCAAATTCGAAGGCGGCAAGGCCGGCGACGAAGTGAAGATATCCTGGGTGGACAATCAGGGTGGCAGCGATTCCGCTTCCACCCAAATCAAATAACACGCCTGAGGTAACTGTGGTTGGCAGGCCCCAATTCCGGGGCCTGCCGCACGATCCACTTGGGGAGGAGAGATACCCATGAAAAAAAGCATCTTCGCAGTCGCCACCCTGTGCATGGTTGGCGCCACTGCAGCTACGGCAGGCCAGATGGCCGCTGACAGCACCCCGGCACAAGACCTGGAGACCTATCGTACTTTCTTCATGAAGCGTTTCCCGGGCGTGCCTTTGCAGGAATACGCTAACGGCGTTAACGCCGTCAGCCCGGCCAACCGTGAAAACTGGGAAGCTATTGAAGAATTCCCGCCCTACGAGCCCATGATCGAGGAAGGCAAGGCGCTGTGGGAAACGCCGTTCAAGAACGGCAAGACCTACGCAGCCTGCTTCGCCGAAGGCCCGGGGCAGCGTAAGAACTACCCGTACTGGGACGCTGATCGCAAGATGGTCGTGACCATGGAAATGGCCGTCAACGAGTGCCGCGAGGCAAACGGTGAGAAGCCCATGAAGTACAACAAGGGCGCCATCACCCGTCTGACCGCTTACATGGCTTACCAGTCCCGCGGCCAGAAGGCCAACGTTCAGGTACCGATGAGCGATGCAGGTGCTGTGGCAGCTTACAACGACGGCAAGAGCTTCTTCTTCGCCCGCCGCGGTCAGCTGAACTTCTCCTGCGCTCACTGCCATGTGGAAAGTGCCGGTCAGCGTGTACGTACCAACGTGCTCAGCCCGGCCCTGGGTCACACCACCGGCTGGCCGGTGTACCGTTCCAAGTGGGGCGATCTCGGCACCCTGCACCGCCGCTTCAACGGCTGCAACAAGCAGGTCCGTGCCAAGCCGTTCAAGAGCCAGGGTAAGGAGTACCGTAACCTGGAGTACTTCCTGACCCACATGAGCAACGGCATCGAGTACAACGGTCCTTCCGCCCGTCAGTAATCGATACCCCGCTCGACAAAAAGCCCGGCCAATGGCCGGGCTTTTTTTTGTTTAGGCAACCAGCCGCGTAATTCAGGAGTCCGCGTCAATGACTCGCTGACGTTCGGCCGCAGCCTCGGCCTTTGCCACCTCCTCCTCGCTCAGGTCCAGATCCAGGACCTCATCCTCATCCGCTGACAGATCCTTCATCTCCGAATCCAGGTCTACCGCAAAGCGAGGATCATCCTCGCCTTCCGGTTCGTCATCGGCCACACCACCCTCGGATGCCGGCTCTTGCACCGCAGCCAGGACCGCATCAGGATCATCGTCAGACTCGCCAACTTCAGTCAGGATGGCGTCTGCATCCACCATGGCGCGGTCATCCGCCGCGACTTCCTCGGGCATGTCCTCGACAACGGCTGCTGCAGCGGCAGCCAAGATCGCATCAGGATCAGCGTCAGACTCAGCGGCCTCAGCCAGGATGACATCCGCATCCACCGCGGCATCATCATCGGTCGGCAATGCCTCGGCCACCTCCGCGTCCACAGCCGTCGATGCCGCTGCTGCTGCAAGAATCGCATCGGGATCAGCGTCCGGTTCACCCGCTTCGGCCAGGATGGCATCCGGATCCGCCGGGGCAACATCACTCGCCGGCACTGCCTCAGCCACCTCTGCGGCGGCGGCTGTCGATGCAGCCGCAGCGGCCGTCGCTGCCGCAGCGGCCAGGATCGCATCAGGGTCATCACCCTGCGCCTCGGTCGGGTGCACATCGCCCTCAGGGGCCACTGCAGCTTCAGCGGCTGTTTCGGCAACTTCATCTGCCGGCTCCGCTGAGCCAGCCGGCGCGGCTTCATCCACGACGGTGATATCCGCCACCTCTGCATCTTTGGCAAAGATGGTCGAGTACTCGGTGAGCATGCGACTCATGGTATCCATGGTCACCCGCAGTTCTTCGGAAAGGCGGTCGTTCTCACCGCGCAAGCGATTCACTTCGCCATCGTCAGCCAGGGGTTCGCCACTGTCCCCCTCGACAGCTTCGTCTGGCACCTGAGCGGCCTCGGCATCGACTTGCGCCACGGCTCCATTGGTCAGGGCCCAGTAGGGCTCGGTGCTGTCCTCCACCTGGCCGCGAAACCGGGCAGCCGATCGGGCATCTCGTTGCAGATAGGTGCTGGCAAAGGACTGAATGAGTCTCGCCTCGGCCTTGTACATGGCCCGTACGGCCAATCCCAAAGCATCGCCGCTCATACCGAACTGGGCGCTCAAAAACTCACTGATCTGCGCGATGCGCTGATCCTTCTGTTTTCGAGCCTCCGCAACCAGTGCCTTGATCGCCTGCTTATCCCGGCGTCGAGCCGCCACATTCCGTATCCAGGATACGAACAGCAGCAACACCAGGACCATCAACAGCTCCCCGGCGCCCAACAGAATCCACAGCAACTGCCCATCCATCAGGCTTTCTCCGCGGCTTCTTCCGCCGCTGTCTGGGCCGCCTCTGGAACCTCGTCGTCATCATCGTCCACCAGGTCGAAATCCTCCTTACCACGGCGACGACGCCACAACAGCCAGAACACCACGCCGCCGATGAGCAACAGCAGGTTCACACCGCCAAACACGATTGTCGGCATCACCCAGCCGGCCTCATCCTCCTGTACGGCCTCGGCAGCGTCTGCCGGTGCCTCAACAGCAGCTGGCGCTGCCATTGCAGGCTCGGCCTGCTGCGCAGGTTTGGATTCCGGCACCGGCGCCGTTGGCTGAGCAGGCGTTGGGGCAGGCTCAGCCCCTGGCGCATAGACCGGGCCATACTCGCGGCTAATGGGATTGCCAAGACGGCTGACGCCCTCGACAGCGCCATACACCGGCAATGCAGCATCGGTCAGCTCGGCTCGATACACGCCTTGTCCCTTCAATACCATGTCGAGCTTTTGCTTGGCCCCGTCTGGGCCCAGCTGCCAGATGCCAAAGCGCATGTCATCGGCACGCATCACCACGCGATCGATGACCAGTTCCGCACTCAGCCCTCCGGCGTCATCCTTGATGACGCGCACCGAAGCGGGCTCCAGCACCGCCAGCATGTGGCGCTGTTCACGCAGAAAGGTGGAGCTCTCAGCGGCCACCACCAGGTCCATTTCGGCACGGGGCTCGCGCTCAACCAGGTTCATGCTGTAACGGCCATCTCCGGACTTCACGTCGCCCTTCCGGCCTTTGTCATTGAGCGGCTGTGGCGCCAGCCCCTCGTCCGTCAGGGTCTCTGCACGCATCTCCACCAGGTCCAGGAATTCGCGCCGGGTGATCAGGCGGCCATCGTTGGTCAGGTGTGCACTCACCGGCAGGACATCGCCCACGGCGATACGGGCCGGCAGATCGGACACCTGTAATTTGAGGTCGGTCACCACCATCACGCGGTTGTCCGGATCCACTTCTGCAGTCAGGCTCCATTCGCCTGCCTCGGGGTCGCGCATGGTGATCAGCTCATACCCGGTGTCCTGGTGCCAGCTGACATTCGGCGGCGCCGATTCGCGGGTGAAGCTGCTGCCTGATGGTGAGGTCAGGCGAGGCTCTGCCGCCCCTTCGGGCTGAAAGATCAGCACCGTGGCCTCACGAATGGTGTTGTCAACGCGAAACTTGTTGTCCTTGAGCGGCACACCCGTCGGACGTCCGGCCTGCTCGAACAGCTTCAGAAACACCCGTTGCAATTCGTTTGCCGTTTCAACCTGCTGGTACCAGCCGCCGGTATCGCGGGCAAGCTGTTCGAGCAGTACATGATCCGCTCTCGCCGACAGAGCGATGGTGTGCACCTTGGCATCCATGGCACGAATCTGCGGCAGCAGCTGTTCCAAGATGCGCTTACGGGAGACAGCGCTCTCTGTTGCATCCTTGGATACGTCCACCACGCCATCGGTGAGCAACAGCAGGTTACGCCGATGGCTAACCGCGGTGCCCTCCCAGTCGCGGATGGCCCGCTGCAGGACCCGTTCGATATCGGTGTACATGCCGGGCGAATTGATCTTCTCGGAGGCCGCCAGCGCCCGTTGCTTCCAGGCATCGTCCACCACCGCTGGCTGCACCAGTTCGGCCGCATACTGGGCGAAGGTCCACACACCGGCCTTGGTCCCGGGTTGCATCAGACCCACCAGCATGCGCAGCGCGGGGCGCCGCAGGTTCTGCGGATCGTTCTGCTTCATGCTGCCCGAGATGTCGATCAATACCCGGATATCCGCGTTTTCCGGCTCGGCAGCCAGGGTCACCCCTGTTCCGCTCGCCAGCCAACCAATCGAACACCACAGGAGCGTGAGGAACGCTCGACGCATGCTTGCCTCCCTGGGTACGGCCATGCCGCCCCGTCAGAAATCATTTCCTAGGAAGTTAGCGGCCGCTCGGGCAGGTTTTTTAGGATGGAGCCTTACGATATGGACTGGGCTGACCGTCGGGTTGGACGCCGAAGCGGCGATAGGTCCACAAATACTGCTCGGGGCGAGTGCGCACCACCTGCTCGACGCCGGCATTCAAGGCGGTGGCTGCGACCACCTCGTCCTCGTCTGATACGGCCTCGCTGGCCTCGCGGAAGTGCAGCCGGTAACGGCCACCGGGCAGGCGCTCAGCCCAGGTCAACAGCACCGGCGCGCCGCTGCGGCTCGCCAGGCGACTGAAGAAGGTCATGGTCAGGGCGGGATGACCGAAGAAGGGCGCGAACACCCCCGCGCCACGGCCGGGCTTGGGCTGCTGATCGGGCAGGATGGTGACCATCTCGCCCCGCTTGAGCGCTCCATACATGGCGCGAATGGCCGAGGCCCCGATGGGCACCAGGGTCGCACCCTGACGGCTGCGGCCTTCCACGATCAGCGCCTCCAGCCCGGACTGGCGGGGCGGACGGTACAGGATGGTGGCCGGCGCCAGCGACGCCAGTGCATGCACGCCGACCTCCCAGTTGCCCTGGTGAGGCGCGGCCACCAGCACGCCTTTTCCCAGGGCCAGCTTCTCGCGCATCAAGGCGCCACCATCGGCAATCTCGATATGCCGCATCCAGTAGGCAGCAGGGCGGCACCAGGCCGCCGGCATCTCCAGCATGGTGCAGGTGTTTTCCCGCATCACCCTGCGCAGCAGGGCGGCCCGCTCATCCGCCGCCATGGACGGAAAAACCAGCTTCAGGTTGACCTCGGCGTTGCGTCGTTCGCGGTTTGGAATCAGCGACAGCAGGCCGCCAATCAGCCAGCCCAGAGCGCGCACCAGGGGCAAAGGCACAAGGGCAAAGGCTTTGATAAGGTGAACAGACACGACGCCGCTTCCCGTTACAGAGTGTGCATTATAACGGCGCGGGCCCACCCTCATAGGCTATAACCAACATTCAGACCACTGCCATCATAGAGAGTCCGCCATGACAGGCCCACACCCCACCGGCCTATCCGCCAAGCAGGCCTGGCAACTACTGCAGGATGACCCGCGCGCCGTACTGGTGGATATCCGCTCTTCCATGGAATTCCTGTTCGTCGGGCACCCCGTGGGCGCGGTGCACGTGCCCTGGATCGACGAACCGGACTGGGAGATCAACCCCCACTTCGTCACCGACATCCGCAAGCTGCTGCTCGGCGGCGTGGTGTGCGACGACGAAGAAGGCTGCGCCCCCGTCATCCTGATCTGCCGCAGCGGCAAACGTTCCTTGGAAGCCGGACGCAAACTGCTGGAGGCCGGCTTCAGCGGGGTAAAGCACGTGGAAGACGGCTTCGAGGGCGACCTGGACGAACACCACCACCGCAGCACCACCGCCGGCTGGCGCCACGAGGGGTTGCCCTGGGAGCAGTGCTGACCGTAAGCCCTTGCCGGACATGGTAAACTCCCGCCGGTCTGATACAGCGGATGACACACCTTGTCCCAAGCCCAAGCCCAAAACATGCCGCCCGAGGTACTGTGCTGCGCCGAGATCGAACTCGGCCCGCTATTGGCCCGCTATGGCATGGTCCTGGCAGAGGTGCCGGCTGGCAACGCCATCCCCGGCTCACACTGGGGCGAACCGGAGGCCGGCCTGATCGGCAACCGGCTCTACGTGCGCCCGGACACACCGGTGCATTCCGCGCTGCATGAGGCCTGCCACTACATCTGCATGGACGCTGCCCGCCGTGTCGCACTGCACACCGATGCCGGTGGCGAAGTGGAAGAAGAGAACGGCGTCTGCTACCTGCAGGTGTTGCTGGCTGACCACTTGCCCGGTGTAGGGCGCGCGCGCATGTTCAGCGACATGGACGCCTGGGGCTACAGCTTTCGCCTCGGCAGCAGCCGCGCCTGGTTCGAGCAGGACGCCGCAGACGCTCGCGCCTGGCTGCGCGACCATGGCCTCATCACAACCACCGACCAGCCCAGCTGGCGACTACGCGCCTGATCAGGGCGCCCGACCGCACATGCACGCTACGGAATTCCCCATGATCAAGAAATGCCTGTTCCCTGCCGCCGGCTACGGCACCCGCTTCCTGCCGGCCACCAAGGCCATGCCCAAGGAAATGCTGCCCATCCTCAACAAGCCGCTGATCCAGTACGGCGTGGAAGAGGCCATGAACGCCGGCATGAAAAACATCGGCATCATCACCGGCCGCGGCAAACGTGCGCTGGAGGATCACTTCGACATCAGCTATGAACTGGAACACCAGGTCAGCGGCACCAGCAAGGAACGCTACCTGGACAGCATCCGCAGCATCATCGACAACTGCACCTTCTCCTACACCCGCCAGGTGGAGATGAAAGGCCTGGGTCACGCCATCCTTACCGGCGAGACCCTGATCGGCGACGAGCCCTTCGGCGTGGTGCTGGCCGATGACCTGTGCGTGGGCCATGACCACGGCAGCGTGCTGGCGCAGATGGTCAAGGTCTACCAGAAGTATCGCTGCTCGGTGGTGGCCATCGAGGAAGTACCCATGGACGAGACCCACAAGTACGGCGTCATCGCCGGCTCCGAACTGGAAGACGGCATCTTCGTCATCTCCGACATGGTGGAAAAGCCGGCGCCCGAAGACGCCCCGTCCAACCTGGCCATCATCGGTCGCTACATCCTCACCCCGGACATCTTCGACATCCTGCGCAACACCGCACCGGGCAAGAACAACGAGGTGCAGATCACCGACGCCCTCAAGACCCAGGCGGTGAACAACATGGTGCTGGCCTACAAGTTCAAGGGACGGCGCTACGACTGCGGCAGCATCGACGGCTTCGTCGATGCCACCAACCATTTCTACGAAGCCTACAAAAAAGGCTGACCGCTAATCGTCGAACAGGCGGAAGAAGGCCGCAGCCTTGTCCAGGGACTCCTGGTACTCGGCCGCCGCATTCGAGTCGGCGACGATGCCGCCGCCGGCCCAGTAGCGCACCTGGCCGTCCTGCACGGTCAGGGTGCGGATGGCGATATTGCTGTCCATGGCCCCATCCACGCCGATCCAGCCGATTGCCCCGCAGTACACGCCCCGTGCGGCCGGCTCCAGTTCGTCGATGATCTGCATGGCGCGCAACTTGGGCGCGCCGGTGATGGACCCCCCGGGGAAGCAGGCCCGCAACAGGTCCAGCGCATCCCGGCCCTCGGCCAGCTCGCCGGTCACCGTGCTCACCAGGTGATGCACGGTGGCGAAGCTCTCCACCGCGAACAGCTGCGGCACCGTGATGCTGCCCGGCCGGCACACCCGCCCCAGGTCATTGCGCAGCAGGTCGACGATCATCAGGTTCTCGGCGCGATCCTTGGCGCTACCCGCCAGCGCCGCACGGGTGCGCGCATCCGTCGCTGCATCGGCATGGCGCGGCCGGGTGCCCTTGATGGGTCGGGTGGTCACCCTGCCGTCCTGCAGCCCCAGAAACTGCTCTGGTGATGAGCTGAGCACCTGGCCGAACGGCAGGTTCAGGTAGGCACCATAGGGCGCCGGATTCATCTGGCGCAGCGCCCGGTAGGCGCCCCAGGACGAACCGCTGAAGTCGGCATGAAAGCGCTGCGCCAGGTTCACCTGGTAGCAGTCGCCCTCGTGGATATAGTGCTGCACCCGGTCGAAGGCCTGCCGATACTCGGCAGCACTGGTATCGGCGCGGATGGCCCCGCGCAATCCGAATCCCGCCACGTCATGCGCCAGTGCCGCCGGTGTCCGCCAGACGGCACCCCAGCGCTGCCACGCCCGCACTGCATCCTCACCCCGCCCCACCCACCAGGCCTGCCGACCCAGATGGTCGATGACCAGCGCCCAGTCATGGATACCCAGTGCCATGGCCGGCATGCCGTCGGGCTGTGCCGCCGGCGGCAAGGACAGCCAGCGCCGCCCCAGGTCATAACCCAGGTACCCCAAGGCACCACCGCTGAACGGCAGCCGAGCATCACCCGGCTGGGGCGGTCCCAGCAAGGCGCGCAGCAGTACCAACGGATCGTCGCTGCTGCTCTCTTGGCGACCGTCGCGCCAGCCAAGCTGGGTGTCACCCGCATCGCTCACCAGCCAGGCGAGCGGGTCGGCACTGAGGATGTCGTAACGGCCGACGCCGGCACCCGGCCGGCCGCTGTCCAGCCATACCGACCACGGCAGATCCGCCAGCGGCGCGAACAGCGCCGTCGGGTCATCGACATAGGGGATGGGCTCGACCTGCAGCGGGCCGCTCAGCACCGGCTCGATGTTCAATCGCGTACCAGGTAGCGCCAGCGGTCTTCGTCCGGGGTGCCGTCCAGCGCGCTGTCTGTGGCCGGCTGCCAGCCGACCAACTCATCGATCCTGGCGGCCATCTCGAAGTCACGGTTGGTGATGCCGCCGACATCGTGGGACACCAGCGACACCGTCACCACACCCCAGCCAAGCTGTATATCCGGGTGGTGCCAGGCCTGCTCGGCCAGGTGGCCGATGGCGTTGGTAAGCAGCAGCGCGGTGCGGAAATCGGCGGTGCGAATGCGCCGCTGCAGCTGACCGTCAGCCAGTCGCCAGTCCGGCAGTTCGGCCTGCAGCCGCGCCTGTACCTGTTCACTGGAGTGGATCGTATGCTTGGTCATCGCAGCGTTCCTCGGCGAGATGAAGATCAGGCCGGCATTGTAACCGACCGCCATGGCGCACTTGCGCGACGAGCCGGGCTAGCCGCCGGACGCCTGCCCGCCCTGATCCTCTTCCACGTGAATGAGCTGATACAAGAGGGCGGCATCGTCCTCGATCACCTCGGGCTCTTCCAGCAGCCACACGGTGAAGGTGGCGCCTCCGCCTTCGCCTGAGTCCACCGTCAGGGTGCCACCATAGCGGCGGATCAGGCTGTAGCTGACAGACAGACCGAGGCCCGTGCCCTCGCCCTGCCCCTTGGTACTGTAGAAGGGATTGAACACCTTGTCGGCCACGTCAGCGGCGATGCCGCAGCCGTTGTCGCGCACCTTCACCCACACGCCACGGTCGGACCAGTCACCCGTCTGGATCAGCACCTGGGGATCGGGCCGGCCTTCCACCGCGTGCAGTGCATTGACCAGCAGATTGACCAGTACCTGCTGCAGTTCCTGGGCATTGATGGAGATGGGGCGGCTGGCCTCGCAGCGGGTCTCCAGCCGCGCATCGCTGTGCTTGGTCAAATGACCCACCAGCTTGAGGGTGCTGTCGACCACCTGATTGACGTCCACCCGACTGAGATAACCGGCGAAGTCCGCCGGGCGCGCGTACTGCAGCAGGTTGTTGACGATGTCCCGTATCCGATACAGCTGCTCGTCGATCAGCCGGATCTCCTCCGCCACCGGCTCGGCACCCTTGCCCAGCACCGCGCGGATCACGTCAAGGTTGCCCATGATCACCGCGGTGGGGTTGTTGATCTCGTGGGCCACCCCGGCGGTCAGCTCACCCAGGGCGGCCAGCTTCTCGGCGATCACCAGTTGCTCGCGGGTGCGCTGCAGCAGATCGATGGAACGCTGCAGGTCGGCGTTCTTCTGCTTCAGCTCGGCGGTGCGCTCCTCCACCTTGTGTTCCAGTTCGTCGGCGGCATGCCGGATCTGGCGGTGCTGGCGCTTGAGCAGGCCCAGCATCACGTCGAGTTCGCGGGCCAGATCGCCGATCTCGTCCCGCGACGGCACATCGCCGATGCGCTGATCGCGCCCGGCGCGGGTCGCCTTGACCACCCGTGCCATGGCCTCCACCGGCTTGAAAACCGACTTGGCGCCCTTCACCGCCAGCAGCGCATAGATGCCCATCAGCGCCAGGAACAGCAGCACCAGGCTGCCGAAGGCCTGCCACAGGGTGGTCCGATAGGGTGCTTCCAGATAACCGGCGTACAGCATGCCTACCCGCTGCCCCGTCACGTCCAGGATCGGTTCGTAGGCGGAGATGTACCAGTCGTTCACCACGAAGGCGCGGTCCAGCCAGATCTCGCCGTTGCCCAGCACCTTGTCCCGCACCACCTGCGACACCCGGGTGCCCAGCGCACGCTCGCCGGCCTTGAGCGGCACGTTGGTGCTGATGCGCACGTCGTCGAGGAACACGGTGACGGTACCGATGCTGCCCTCGGGCAGGCTGCCCTGGCCGTACACCAGGTCGCGGATCGCATCGACGAAACCGAAGTTGCCGTTCAGCAGCAGGCCGCCGTCCATCACCGCCACCACCGTGCCGGCCGCATTACGCACCGGATAAAGGGCGCGCACCATCATGCCGCGATCCTCCACCGCACGGCTGGTGGGCCGGGCGCGGGGGGTGACCAGCAACGGCAGCCTGACCCGCTTGGCCAGCCCCTCCACCGCCAGGTCGGCGGCACTGAAGATCTCCACCCCGGCGGAGGGCTGCCCCTGCAGGGCCAGCTTCAACTGTACCGAAGGCCGCGCCCGCCCGCTGTCCGGCTCGTACAGCCAGCGGCCGTCCGGGCCCACCAGGTGCAGATAGGAAAAGCCGGCCACCTGGGCCAGCAGCCGCAGCTCCTGTTCCAGCGCGGCCAGATCGCCCTTCTCCAGATCGGTGCGGAAACGGTAGGACTCGGCCAGTCGGCCCAGCCGGTCCAGGTAACCCTGCTGCTGGCGACGGAACACGTCGCGGGCCACCGACAGGTCGGTGTTCACCTTGATGTACAACTGGTCGTAGGTGAAGTGGGTGCCCCAGTAGACGGCGATGGCCAGTACCACCGGCATCACTAGCACGATCGGCGCCAACGCCAGGGTCAGCAGCTTGTAGCGCAGGCTGCTGCCGACCCGCCCGACCAGCCGTGCCAGCCATCCGCCTGCCTGTGGTGCTGTCACAGTGCGCGGCCCGACTCAGGCCTGGCCGTCTTCCCGCGCCCAGACCTGCAGCTTTCTTTCCAGGGTCTTGCGCGAGATGCCCAGGCAACGGGCCGCCTCGGACTTGTTGCCGTCGGACTCGGCCAGCACGCGCAGGATGTGCTGCTTCTCCACGTCGGCCAGCACCCGTGCCTCACCACCGCCGCTGGGCGTCGCCGTGGCACCGCTTGCCGCCTGCAGCGCCAGGCACTGGGCCGGACTGCGGTTGAGCAGCAGGCAGCGCTCGATGACGTTCTTGAACTCGCGCACGTTACCCGGCCAGCTGTAGCTGCGCAGCGCCTCCAGGTCACGCTCGCCGTAGTGCGGCAGCTGCACGCCCAGCTCGTTGGACAGGCTGGTCATGAAATGGCTGGTCAGCGCCGGGATGTCCTCCACCCGCTCGCGCAGCGCCGGCATGCGGATCGACAGCACGTTGAGGCGGTAATACAGGTCCTCACGGAAGCGCCCCGCCTCCACCTCGTCGTGCAGGTCGCGGTTGGTGGCGGCGACGATGCGCACGTCCACCGGGATCTCCTTGTTGGCACCCACCGGGCGGATGGTGCGACTCTCCAGCACCCGCAGCAGCTTGGCCTGCATGGCCAGCGGCATCTCGCCGATCTCGTCCAGGAACAGGGTGCCGCCGTCGGCGTAGGTGAACAGGCCGTCGCGGGCCTGGTGGGCGCCGGTGAAGGCGCCCTTCTGGTGACCGAACAGCTCGCTCTCCAGCAGCTCCGGCGAGATGGCGCCGCAGTTGATCGGCACGAAGCTGCCCGAGCGGCCGCTCCAGCGATGGATGGCCCGCGCCGCCAGTTCCTTGCCGGTGCCGGACTCGCCATCGATCAGCACGGTGGACGGCATCGGCGCCACCCGCTTGATGATCTCGCACACGCTCTGAATCACGTCGCAGTTGCCCACCAGGTCCAGCGAGTCGTACATGCGCGCCTCCTGGCGGCGCAGCACGAAGTTCTCGCGGTTGACCTTGATACGGTCCATGCAGCGCTCCACCGAGGCCAGGATCTGGTCGGCGCGGAACGGCTTGAGGATGAAATCGGCGGCGCCGGCACGCAGCGCCGAGATGGCGGTATCCAGGTCGGCGTGGGCGGTGATGAAGATGACGCTCTCCATGCCGCCCTGGTCGCGCAGCTCCTGCACCCATTCCACCCCGGACTTGCCGGGCAGGCGGATGTCGGAGATCAGCAGGTCGAAATGACAACGCTGGCGCAGCGCATCGGCGGCCTCGGCATCCTCCGCCGTCTCCACCAGGGCGAAGTGGGGGGCCAGAATCTTCTGCAGAAAATGGCGCATGCCCGGCTCGTCGTCGATAACCAGTACCGAACTCATCGGGCGGCTCGAGGCAACACTCGGCTCCTCGGCGTCTGAATAGGCCAGCATCGATTCCTCTCCTGACAAGGTGGTTATTGTCGTTATTGGGTTTTGGCTTCGGCCCAGCCTGCTTGCCGCCGGGAAACAGCAGGGCGGATATGACCAACAGGCTCCAGATGAGCATAGGACATCGGGTCAAAATGTCCCAGGATGAAAAACCCGATGGTGCGAATCACACCACCAGTAGTGACCGTCTGCGCGGACAAGCCCAAGCCAGCGCATGGCCTGCCAACCGTCACCCTCGCTACCTTGGGCCCTGACGCCATACCGCCCCGACCCGCAACGCCCCGATCGCGCTTGGCACTGAACTTGCTCCATCGCCACACAATACCAACAAACACCCGGAGGAACCCCACGTGAAAAGCACACTCGTCCTGCTCGCCGGCCTGCTGATGACCCAGACAGCCCTGGCGGATAACAAGCCGATCCGTCTGGCCACCACCACCAGTACCGCCAACTCCGGCCTGCTGGACGCCATCCTGCCCGAGTTCGAGAAGGACACCGGGCAAAAGGTCCACGTCATCGCCGTCGGTACCGGCAAGGCCCTGCGCATGGGTCGTGACGGTGACGTGGATGTGCTGATGGTTCACGCGCCGCCCGCCGAGCAGAAGTTCGTGGCAGAGGGCCATGGCGATAGCCGCCGCTCCATCATGTACAACGACTTCGTCATCGTCGGACCGGCCAGCGACCCGGCCGGCGTTGCCGGCATGAACAACGGCGCCGCCGCACTGACCAGCATCGCCCAGCACAACGCCACGTTCGTGTCCCGCGGCGACGACTCCGGCACCCACAAGAAGGAACTCGGACTGTGGAAAAAGGCTGGTATTGCGCCGAGCTTCAGCAACTACCGCGAAGCCGGCCAGGGCATGGGCAAGGTGCTGCAGATGGCCGATGAACTGCAGGCCTATACCATGACCGACCGCGGCACCTGGCTGGCCAGCAAGGACAAGAGCAGCCTCAAGGTGCTGGTGGAGGGTGACGCCGAACTGTTCAACCCCTACAGCGTCATGACCCTGAGCCATGCCAAGCACCCGGACCTGAACCACGCCGGCGCCCAGGTGTTCGCCGACTGGATCACCTCGGACAAGGCCTGCCACCTGATCAGCGCCTACCAGGTCGCCGGCTCCCAGCTGTTCCACCCGGACTGCGAAACCCGCGACAAGCAGATGAGCCAAAACAAATGACATGGAGCCGCTGAGCGCCATCAGCCTGGAGGCGCTGCGCCTGCTGTTCACCGGCGACGCAGCCCTCTGGTCCATCATCGCGGTGTCCTTCAGCGTGTCGGGCACCGCGATAGTTATTGCCACGCCGCTGGCGCTGGTGCTGGCGTTCAGCCTGGCCTACCTGCGCTTTCCCGGCCGGCGCGCGCTCATCACCCTCTCCAACACCCTGCTGTCCATGCCCGCCGTGGTGGTTGGCCTGACCCTGTACCTGCTGCTGTCGCGGCAGGGTCCGCTGGGTGACTGGCACTGGCTGTTCACCCAGAAGGCGATGATCCTGGGCCAGATCGCGCTGTGCCTGCCGCTGATGATCGCCATGGGGCATGCCGCCTTCCAGGCAGGCGACCGCCGCGCCTGGGAAACCGCCCTGACCCTGGGCGTGCCGCCGACGCTGGCCTTCTTCACCGTCACCCGCGAGGCGCGCTTCGCGCTGATGGCGGCACTGCTGGCCGGCTTCGGCCGCATCATTGCCGAGGTCGGCGCCAGCATGATGCTGGGCGGCAACATCCTGGCCTACACCCGCAACATCCCCACCGCCATCGCGCTGGAAACCAGCAAGGGACTGTTCGCCCAGGGCATAGCACTGGGTCTGGTACTGCTGGTCATGGCCTTTGGACTCAATGCCCTACTGACCTGGTTTCAAGGCCAGGGCGAGATTCGACGATGACCTCCACCCTGCACTTTCAAGGTCTGCACAAGGCCTTCGGTCCGCGCTCCGTGCTCGAACGCGTGGACCTGGCGCTGCACCCCGGCCAGCTGACCCTGCTGACCGGACCCAACGGCGCCGGCAAAAGCACCCTGCTGAAGATCCTGGCCGGCATCGATCGTCCCGACAGTGGCGGCCTGCTGCACGATGGCCGCCCGCTTAACTGGCAACGCGCCAAGACCCGCCTGCGCAGCCGCCTGATCTACCTGCACCAGCAACCCTACCTATACGATCGCGGGGTGCTGGAAAACCTGCTCTACGGCCTGGACGGTCCGCGCGCGACCCGCCGCGAGCGGGCACGCCAGGTGCTCGACGAGGTCGGCCTGTCCTACCTGGCCGAGCGCGACGCCACCGGCCTTTCCGGCGGCGAGCGCCAGCGCCTGGCCCTGGCCCGCGCCCTGCTGCGGGACCCCGACTACCTGCTGCTGGACGAGCCCACCGCCAGTCTTGACCCGCAGGCCCGCGACCTGTGCCTACAACTGCTGAGCGGCCTGCGCGCGCGTGGCATCGGCCTGCTGGTGGCCAGTCATGATCTTGCGCAACATGGGGCGCTGGCCGACCATCACTGGCACCTGCAGGACGGCCGGCTACAGCGACTCGAAGCAACCGCCGCGGCCCAGCCGGCACCGACAGACGCCGCACTGCCCTTTCCCACCCTCATCGCCGGAGGCAAGCCATGACCACACGCGCCATCACCGGCGTCATCCTCGCCGGCGGCAAAGGCCGCCGCATGGGCGGCCAGGACAAGGGCTGGCTGGAACTGGCGGGGCGTCCACTGGTGCAACACGTCATCGATGGGCTGCTGCCGCAGGTGGACCGCCTGTTGATCAACGCCAACCGCAATCAGGAACGCTACCGCGCGCTGGGCTATGACGTGGTGGACGATCCCATCGCCGACTACGCCGGCCCGCTGGCGGGCTTCGCAGCCGCCATGGCTGCAGCCGGCGACGACCTGGTCCTGACCGTGCCCTGCGACGGCCCGCGGGTACCCGCCGACATGGCCAAGCGCCTGCGTGACGCGCTGGAACAGCAGCACGGCGTCATCGCCGTGGCCCACGACGGCGAACGCCTGCAGCCGGTCCATGCCCTGATCGACAGCCGCCTGTTGCCGGACCTGCAGGCATTCCTCGCCGAAGGCGGTCGCAAGATCGACACCTGGTACGCCCGCCACGCCTTCATCAGCGTGGACTTCAGCGACCAGCGCACCGCCTTCGGCAACATCAACGACCCTGAACAACAGGCTGCCTTTGAACGGGAGATAAGCGATGCGACTGCATGAACGTCCGGTACTGGGCATCTGCGCCTTCAGCGGCACCGGCAAGACCACCCTGCTGGCCAAATTGCTGCCGCTGCTGCGCGGCCAGGGGCTACGGCTGGGCGTGGTCAAACATGCGCATCACGACTTCGACATCGATCACCCGGGCAAGGACAGCCACACCCTGCGCGAATCCGGTGCCTGCCAGATCGTCATCGCCTCGGCCAAATGCATCGCCAGCATCGAGGAGCGCCCTCCGCGCAGCCCCAAGCCGTGCCTGGCCGACGCCCTGGCGCGCATCAACGCAGCCAACATCGACCTGGTGCTGGCCGAAGGCTTCAAGGCCGAAACCTTCCCCAAGATCGAACTGCACCGCCCCAGCCTGGACAAGCCGCTGCTGTGCCGCCAGGACAACAACATCATCGCGGTGGCCAGCGACACACCCATGGACCTGCCGGATGGCGTGACGGCACTGGACCTGAACGATGCCCTCGGTATCGCCACCTTCATCAACGCATGGCTCGGCCTGATGCGGGGTGCGGAGGCCAGCGCATGAGCAGCACCAGCCCCGTCAGCCGCCAACCGAGCTGCGCCGACGACCGCGACCCAGACGCCCTGTCGGTGACGGAGGCGCGGGCACGCATCCTCGGCGCCATCAGCCCCGTCACCCTCACCGAGAGACTGGCCATCCGCCAATGCCTGGACCGGGTGCTGGCCGAGCCCGTCACCTCTGCCATCAATGTGCCGGGAAACACCAACTCGGCCATGGACGGCTACGCCATCAACGGCGCCGACCTGGCCGTCGACGGCAGCGCCACCCTGCACCTGGCAGGACAGGCCTTCGCCGGGCATCCCTTTGCCGGCAACGTCGATCGTGGCCAGTGCATCCGCATCATGACCGGTGCGCCGATGCCACCCGGCACCGACACCGTGGTGATGCAGGAACACAGCGCGGCCGATGGCAACCGCATCAGCTTCACCCCCGGCCAGCGCAGCGGCCAGAACGTGCGCCAGGCCGGCGAGGACGTGGCCCGCGGCCAGGTGGTGCTGGACGCCGGCCGCCGCGTTACCGCCGCCGACCTGGGACTGCTCGCCTCGCTGGGCAATGCCGAGTTGGCCGTGTACCGGCGGCCGCGGGTGGCCTTCTTCTCCACCGGCGATGAACTGCGTTCCATCGGCCAACCCTTGGCCGAAGGCGAGATCTACGACAGCAACCGCTACAGCCTGTACGGCATGCTGACCCGGCTGGGCGTGGAGATCCGCGACCTGGGGGTGGTGCCTGATGACCCAACCGCACTGGAGGCTGCACTGAGCCAGGCCGCCGCCGATTGCGACGTGGTCATCACCACCGGCGGCGTGTCGGTTGGCGAAGCGGATTTCATCAAGGGCCTGCTCGATCGCATCGGCGAGATGCAGCTGTGGAAGATCGCCATGAAGCCCGGCCGCCCGCTCACCTTCGGCCGCATCGGCAATGCCGCCTACTTCGGCCTGCCCGGCAACCCGGTGGCGGTTATGGTGACCTTCTACCAGTTCGTCCAGCCCGCGCTGCGCCGGCTGGCCGGCGAGACCGTCACCGAGCCACTGGTGGTCAACGCCGTCTGTGACGAAGCACTACGAAAGCGGCCGGGGCGCTCCGAGTACCTGCGCGGCCAGCTGTCCGTGGCACCCGACGGCCAACTGCACGTCAGCCGCACCGGCAGCCAGGGCAGCGGCATCCTCACCTCCATGAGCCGGGCGAACTGCTTCATCGTATTGCCGGATGAGTGTGGCGGGGTGGCTGTGGGTGGCGCGGTACAGGTGCAGCCGTTTGCGGGGCTGATCTGAGCTGCGGACTGGTCCGAGGTGCAGTTAGCTGACAGATGACTGCTTACGACTGCGAATTCAACTGATCAACGCAACACATTGGGCAAATCGTTCAGCGGGTGTTTCGTAGTCTAGCGTTTTCCTGGGCCGTTCATTCAGCCGTCTGGCCACGGCATTCAATTTCGCCTGGGAATACTGTGAGAGATCGGCCCCTTTCGGAAAATACTGCCTCAGTAGACCGTTGGTGTTCTCGTTGGAGCCGCGCTGCCACGGGTTCTGTGGATCACAGAAGTACACCTGGATGTCAGTCGCAAGGGTGAAGCGTTTGTGTTCAGCCATTTCCGTGCCTCTGTCCCAGGTCAACGACTGGTAGAGTTCCCGCGGCAACTTATGGGCCTGCTTGATCAGCGCGTCGATAACGGTCTCGCTGTCTTTGCCATCGACCTTGGCCAGCATCACATAGCGAGTATGGCGTTCAACGAGGGTTGCGATCTGGCTGTTGTTGCTACCGAACACCAAGTCGCCTTCCCAGTGCCCTGGCACGGCACGGTCTTCAGCGGAGGCAGGACGTTCCCTGATCGATACGGTCTCCGTGATTCGGCCGTGATTGTCCGTCTTCTGGGTATGGTGGCGCGAGCGACGCATGGCGCGCGTGCGGCGCAAATGCTGCAGTAGCTCCTTTTTCAAGGCGCCACGGGCCTGAATGAAAAGGCTTCGATAGATGGTCTCGTGTGACACGTGGAAGTCTTCGTCCGAATAGGTCCGCTTGAGCCATCCGGCAATCTGCTCTGGAGACCAAGCCAACTGGAGCTTGCTCCCCACGATGTAGGCCAACGCACGCTTCTGCGCCAGTTTACAGACCTTGGGGCGGCGAGCGCGGTCCCAGGCAGCCTGATCAGCCTGGTGGGCCCGGTAGGATCGCTGACCACCATTACGCCTGATCTCGCGGCTGATCGTGGATGGGGATCGCCCAAGCGACGTGGCAATCGAGCGCAGCGAGTGGCCTGCGGCTACAGCGCGGGATATCTCCTCGCGCTCCGCCAAGGTCAACGCTAGCCGTGAGCGACACCGTGGGGCCGGGCGTATCCCGCCGCTCTTCACCAAGATGCCTTGCACGGACGAGTGATGCCGATTAAACGCTTGGGCAATCTGCTCGAGGGAATCCCCTCGCTGCCAGCGATCCCACATCAATGCCTTCTGGCTCTCCGTGTAATAGATCCGTGGTCTTTGCTTCATCAGCGACACTCCTTGCTCCAGCCTTGGAGCTTAGGTGTTGCGTCGACCGGTTGAATCCGCAACCCGAAGCCGTCGTTCACGAACGCCTGCCATAACCGGAGGCAAAAAGCTGCATAGCGAGGAACGAGCGGCGCAGCTTTTTGGCGTCCGTGTTTATGGCTTTGTTAGGAATTTTGTATGACATACTCCGATGCTTGAAGACGTGACGTCATTTGTTTCAAAAGATTTCTGTATAAATTTAAGCTCATACTAATATAGGAAGACCAAGCCTTTTTACCGAGCTGTTCATAAGCGCGATAGTTATACGCATACAATTCCAATTGCTTTTTTGCACTTTCAGCCTCGAACTTAGCGAGACTAAGTTTTTCTTCTCGTGATATCGGCAAAGACATGAACAATTCCCCATTGTACCGCCATGGGTTTTGCTCCATTTCAAACTGCCACATAGTGAGATAGCCAGATTTTGTGTATACATCCACTATGCTGTCAGCACAGGCCGGGTTAGATGTTACATAAAGCGTTAGTTCTTCGAGAGTTTGAATATTGCTTTTTGTGATGCGCCTTGCTTCAGATAATATTGCATTTGTTATTTCTGTCTGCCTTTGTATCGGATTGAAGCTTTCTGCGAATTTAACTTCTTCCTCCGTTGCTATTCGAATAACCCCAGATACTTCATCGAAGAATGATGAGTGATTAATATCTTCTGGAGAACAATAAGATGGATTTTCTACTACTTTTTCTCCGGCGTGTTCAAAAGCTTCCGCTACAAGCCTGGAACAAAACTGCTTATTTTCTTTTTTTCTTTGGGTTCCGATCTTTGTTCTAACGGCTTCTTTGATCGAATACTCCTTTCCAATCTGGGAGCGAGCATACATTGAAGCGTTAGTGGCAACGCCTCCCGCCTTAGGCCGAAGCACCTTAACCCTGGAGGGTTTGTCAAAAAGTAGCCTTTGTATATTCGCGGAATGAACACCTTTCGAATCGGAGTGAATATAGCTTCCATGGCCAACGTATAGAATGGCATGAGAAAAGCCACTGAAAGTCACCCCCCGTACACCTTTGCTAGTGAGGCTTTTCTCCGATGTGAGTAAAACATCGCCCTCCCTTAGTTGGTTCATGTCGAGGATGTACATATTTTCATGCCTAACGTTGCGATAAGGGGCCGGAGCAAGCTTGCGGAGGTCCCAGCCCGCTTTGCGGGCGACTTTGATTGCCTTGTTAGAACACCCCAGCCACTACGCCACTGATTACGGCAGTAGTACAAAGAGCGTACGGGATGAAATAGCTCGAAAAGCTTGGCTTGGAGAACATGCAATCACCTGTAATGGCTAGCGCAGTTTTCCAGCCCGCAAGCCCCTCAAATTTGTACTTGGTGTTTCTACTTGGATCATGCCCGGTGATGGAGTTTATCCGGTTGGTTTTTTGATCTCGAGAGACTTTCTTGGCGTAAGTGCAATCGGCATGCATTCCGTTCCACTGCCAATAAATCCGATCAATGTGAAAGCCATGTTCGGTATCTGCAACAAATGGCCCGGCTTCTATTTGCCCAACACTAGAAGCGGCTTTTTCAAGGTATCTTTTTTCACACAATTCAGCGGAGAATTGCTCCCAAAATACGAAGGAGTGCTTAAGCCAATACCTATAGAGGAACCACAAAAGAGCCAACCAGGCGAAGAATGCGATAATTTCTGGTCGAAAAAATTCGATATTGAACATGGGTAGTTTCAACGAATCACCCTTAAGTTCTCCACCACCCCAGAAGAACAGAATGAAACCCAAAGAAGTAATCATCAGGTTTCTGCGTTCAGGATCAGAATCTTGAAATGGCATATTTTATTCTAGACATGATGGTTTCCATGAGGAGCGGCCTGCCTCCCCGTGTTGTCGTGGATTACATCCGGAGATGCAGTGCCACACTGTTCAGTCCTAGGACAGTGAACATATAGGAGGCAGGCCATGTCCAA